>ERZ1066122.421-NODE-421-length-44978-cov-17.057343_pt1 | contig 44978 bp, 28 predicted proteins | sample MGYA00382769_ERZ1066122 | MGnify/ENA primary metagenome ERZ1066122 (study PRJEB33369, sample SAMEA5778352) | biofilm metagenome | biome: Industrial cooling water; feature: Water cooling tower basin; material: Biofilm | place: United Arab Emirates | collected... | reverse complement strand
TTTAAACGATACCAACTCGCATCACTGATACGTTTTCCAAGTACCTCCTCAAATAAACTTCTTGCTTCTTTTTGGTCTAATTTTTTCATTTCAGTACCCCTAAACTTAGGTATTTGAAACAACTTCCTGCAACTTGCAGCACTACGTAAAAATACTTATTTTTGAAATCACGCCTGCAATCTGTCAGTTTTCAGTGAGTGATTGCTGCTGACTGTGAAAAACACATTTGTTTACAAACTCCTGCAATGATTCATTGATTTTGACAACTGCATCCGATGAAATAAAAATTAACAATCGGTTCTTTTTGGGGCTTAAATCGCTGCATCCCTTATGCTGTGCGGATAATGCAATTTTCACAGTCGTGATTCTGCTTTTTTCCCCACGCTTTTTCGGGGGTCTGGGATAAATGCTCCTTTGGCTTGATTCCTTGGTGCATAACGGGTTCGGGGTTGCAGGGGGTTTAAATCCCTGAAAACCGTTCTTTGAGATATACTATCATGTATAGACTAAATTGAGACGTAAATGAGACTAAATTGAGAATATTTTATTTTTGGGCGTTTATGAGTCAGAATTGTGAATTGGACGTTAGAAAGAATAAGGGTATGCCCAAGGCAACGGAACGTAGCTATATAAGTTATCCCGGTGAGTATTATGATGATGCGTGGACTGTAGAAGCAGCATTAAAAGGTCGTACTAAAACCGCAGAAGGTTCTAGTCTTCTTTGCGCGAAACTTCAGGAGAGGGAGTCGCGGCGTAATCAGATGGTTCAGTACCTAGCTAATAAACGCAATATTTCATTTGAAGAAATGTGGAATCAGCTTCTGGTTGGCGATTACGAACCTATTACCCCTGTAGAATTTAAAAAGATACAGGAAATGATGGAACCAGAAGATTGATTATGAGTAAAAAAATAAGAACCTGCTGTCCGTTGCAGGTTCTTGACTGTAATGAGTAAGATTGATTATGAGTAAAAAATAAGAACCTGCCTACGAAGCCAGGTTCTTGGCTGTAATGAGTAATATTTGGGTGACAAATGAAAGGCTAGCTATTTTTAAATCAAAACCCTCCAGGTCAAGTTTTTCAGCCATTGATTTCAATTCGTCAATAATTTTTGGTATATTCAACACTGTAAACTTCCCTTGTTCTAAAGGGATACCATCGTCAATAACTACAGACGGCATCTCAACTGACAATTTATAAACTGCTTTTAATTCTATCTCTGACAAGTTAATAACTTTATTGAACTGGAAATATATTCCATGATTACCAAGATTACCTTTCTCCCCTAAATAAACATTAAAAAACTTATCAATATTTTCAATAATAACTTCTATATTAATAGGATTTTCAGCATCTTTTAAAGCTTTGTCAATCTGTTGGAGCGACCAAATTTGTCGGAAATGATATAATATTCTCAAAAATATTATCTGATTCCAGGTATATAGGATTGTTGGACTTTTCTGAGGATTTAGAATTTTTAACTCTTCTAGCTTTTGCAATTGCTTCCGACTAAAGCCAGATAATGCCACAGCTTCCTTCTGAGAAAACTTTCTGGATTTTTCTATCTGAAGAAGTCTATATCTCCGTTCCATTACAGTGCCTTATCCCTACTCAATTACTTATGAAATTATTTTATCCGAGGGTTATGCTCTTAAAATTTTTAAAAAGCACAAACTTCGGCTATAGTGGTATCAGGTTAGTAAATAGGGCTACTTTGCAATTATGTGAAACGCTCTCGTTTAAAAATCCGGAGCCTGCCAGCCATTTCTCATTGACCCCCAAGGCGACCAAACTTTGTAAAGTCTCTGAGTAGCAGTAGGCTCCTTGCAAACCCACTTCACAAACCGTTACCGCTAACTAACGCGGAACGGGATTTGCGATGCGTCTATATATATATTATCGCAATTTCCCGTGTTGGTAAATGCGCTTGGGTCTTGTGGTGTGGATACTGAGTCCACAAAAATGACTGTTTCCTGGAAAATATTTAACCGCGTCCCAAACGCGCGCGCTATCGCGCTTAATTTGGACAATTTGCCAACTTCATGGGTAGTAACGCCTGTCCGGGATAAAAAGCCGTATCGGGATGGATGGCAAACTGAGGCGCCTGTGTCGCGCGCTGTTGTAAAAGATTTGATTATTAATGGGCAACTGACTAAAAGCAGGAGAACTGGCAAGGAATACACAGCCTTTGATTCTGGCTTTGGGTTGAGAACCGGGGAAATATCAGGAGGTTTGGTTGCCATTGATATAGACGGAGCATCCGCGCAACCAATATTAGATGCCTTAAGCGGTGGTAATAATCCACTTACAGTAAGTTGGTCATCCGGTAAACCTGGTCGGATGCAGCTACTATTTCAAGTTCCAGAACAGCATCGGGAACAATTAAAGGATTTTAACCGAGCTGTAATTACCAATTACGGAGAATTAGAAACTGCCTTCGTAATAGATGAAAAAGGTAAGAAAAAATATACAGAGTTACTAGAGTTTAGGTACAACAAATGCCAGTCGGTTTTGCCTCCTTCCTTGCATCCTGAAACTGGAAATTATTCTTGGATAAATTCTCCCGACTTAACGTCCGTAGCAATTGCACCTGAATGGCTGTGCAATAAACTTGTAGAACTTGCAAAGGCTGAGAGAGAAAAGGCAATTGTCAAAGAATTCATAGAGTTAAACTGGGCTGAATTCAAAACAAATTACCAATTTACGGGCGCCGCAAGTAACTTAATTGAATTTCTAGAATTTGAAGTTTTACCAAGACTGTCACCGCTCCAAATTTACAATGACCCATCTCACAATTTTAAACAAGTAGGTAAGGATAAATTAGTTGGTTCGCCTCATGACCGTGTTTCAACATCTGGAACTTCTTTTCAGATTAAGTATGTTAATGGGACTTGGCTTTGGTACGACTTTTCAAAAAATGAAGGTGGCAGTCCAATTCAATACCGTTACATGACTCGTGGTGGTGTCGGAACTCCTACTGGTAAAGATTTTGTAGAAATTGTAAAAGAACTTGCGTCTGAAGCTGGAGTAAGTGTTCCTAGCTTTAATAGTACAAACAATAACAATTCACAAAACAACAGAGAAAAAACTATCTTTCCAACGTTACGTAGACAAGGTAAAGATTCTAACCACGGATTTAAGGAAAAACCAGATTTAATAGTTAATCGTCGTTATCTTGGTAATCTCCCACTGCCAGAAACAGGACTAGTTGGAATTAAAGCAGCAAAAGGAACTGGTAAGACGCAAGGAGTAGAAAAAATTGTGCATTCTTCCGTAGGGGAAGGGCGACCAGTTATCTTATTAACACACAGGATAATGCTTGGTAGAAACCTTTGCATTGACCGACTTGGATTGTATTGGATTGATGATAAGGATGAAAGCGCAGTTCCGGGTTTACATATTGGATTATGTGTTGACTCACTGTGGAAACTCAACCCGGATAATTATAAAAATGCCATTATTATTATAGATGAGATTGAGCAGGTAATTTGGCATTTACTAAATAGTAGTACGTGTAAAGATAAACGGACTCTTCTTCTTAAATTATTTAAAGAATTCATTACTACGGCTACTACGAGTAATGGGTTAGTAATTGGGATGGATGCTGATTTATCCCAAAACACGCTCGATTATTTGGTAGCGTTGTCTGGACAAGAAATTAAGCCTTGGGTCTGTGTTAACGAGTGGCAACCATCTCAATTGCACTATGCGTTTCTATTACTTGGGCTAGTGTATGTTCTTAAGCACACACTAGATAATGGTTCTTGTAGCTTAATAAAGCACTTTTACTTCAAATTGTTAAGCTGCCTTATTCCCAAATTTGTATTATATGACTTTTCCAATCCCGCGCGCATGATACGGGAAATTGAGTCATGTTTGGAGAAAGGGGAAAAGCTTTATATTTGTTGCGATAGTCGGGATGGAAGATACAGTGCTAAGGGCTTAACCGATTTGCTAAGTGCCAAATATCCTGATAAAAAGATTTTGTGTGTAAGCGCGGAAACCTCTAGAACTCCCGGTCATCCTGCTGTAGGATTTGTCGATAATATCAATTCTGAAATTATTAAGTGGGATGTTGTAATATGTAGCCCCTCAATCGGGTCTGGTGTAAGTATTGATGTCAAGGGACATTTCAATAGGGTGTTTGGAATATTTAATGGTGTTATTCCCGATTGGGAAGCTAGGCAAGCACTTGCGCGCTATCGAGAGAATGTTCCGCGTCATGTTTGGGCTAAAAAACAGGGTATGGGGTCTGTTTATCGTACTGGTAGACTTACTAATAATAAGCAAATTGTCAAGAAATTAACTGATGATTTTAAACAAAATTCAAAACTCGCTGAATTAATTCTTCCTAGCACCGATGTTGAAAAAGTAATGCAAGGGTATCATGACCCTTCCCATTTAATAGCCTTTGCTTTTATTGCAGCGAAGGTAAATAAATCAATGTGGAATTACCGCGATTCTATGCATAAGGGAGTGTTGTCAGAAGGCTACGACATAGAAATAGTAAGCGACTTTGAACTTGAAAGTAAATTAGATAAAACACTAACGATTCTTATAGGGATGAATAATAGTAATGCATCCTATGAAGAAATGAAGCCCTTAATGGAGCAAGAACAAAAGTTAAGGGAGGAACTAACTGCGTTACAGGAACCAGATAAAGAAGTTGTTCGCAACTTAGGAGCAGCTTCTAAGGCGCGTAAACAAGAGTCATACATTGAAATTAGTAATGCTCCACTGATTACGAAATCTTCTTTTGAGGATTTAAGCAGCAAAAAACAACGTACATCAAAAGAAGATTACCAACTCGAAAAATACAGTTTATCTCAAATTTATTCTGATGCGGAAATTACTGAACCGCTTGTTAAAAAAACAAAAGCTGACAATTACCATAGTAAAATCCAAAGACATTACTTTTTACAGGCGCCAGTAGAATATACAAAACTACTAGACCGAAAACAATACGCTGATCAAATCTCGGTAGGTGGACAGATTTACCTTCCCGACTTCAAAAATCGCACACTGGAAATAGAATTTTTAAGCTCTCTCAATCTAATGCAGTGGGTAAACCCCGAACTAGAAATTAGCTCCCAAACCGAATCCCTTTTATCTTGGTGTGAGGAATTACTAGCCAAGCACAAAGATATTCAACTTGCATTAGGTATTAACCTAAAATCACATATCCCGGATGAAGATAGCAATGAGCGTGTAATTGAGCCTATCAAGATGCTTCAAACCATGCTCGATTATATCGGATTACATTACAAACGTTCCCGGCGCCCAAAACTCCCTGATGGCACTCGTGTTCGGTACTACAAACTAGATACTGAAATCCTTTCAGATGAACGAACGGACATATTTTCTCGCTGGGATGCAAAATATTCTGAATTAGTTACCAAGCACGAAGCTGAACCTGTTACACTTCCTTGGGAGGATTTGGAAAATGGTAGAGAGAAGATACCAAAAAGTGATTCGCGTCCACGGAATTCTTATAGATATAAACAAACAAATCAAGACGTGGACACAGAAGACGTGGACGCAAAACCAGTGGACGCAGAAACAAAAGTACCAACAAATATCTGGAAAGGGGTTGTAACACGGGTTAAGGATTCACTAACCGGGATAAATGTAATATGGCAGGGTATTTACGAGAAATTCTGTGGACTCTCTTGTACTGTGGACACTGAACCGTACCCTGTTCAGGTTGAGGGTGGGATACAGTGGCAAGTTTGGGCAAGATTCACAAACGGAAGTTACAAGGCTGTACCAGCAGATTGGTTGGATTGTTGTGGCGCCAGCTAATTAACTATTCGCTCATATCCGAAAATTTGGGATAGCAACAACAAATTAAAATGTTTTGGAAGTAAAAATTGGTGAGGGTATCTACAAAATGGCATTGAGGGTAAAAGTTACACGCTCTGACTTTGAATCGGCGACTTCAGGTGGCTGGGTTGATGGATTGGTACAGGGGAGAAAAGACGTATGGGCGTATGTGGAACTAGGTACAGAACAGGAATATATTCCCAGTTCCGGTGACAATCCGCGAACTGAGTATCGACTTTTTAGAGGGTGTGATGCGTTTTTTGCAAAGAGTCAGGAAAAACTGGAAGCTCTAAACTACGATGGTCAATTGCTCTCAGTAACAGTAATTTTGTACAGTTAAGCGGCGGGATTGGTTTCTGCTGCAATCTTTGAACGAATCGGGCCGCGACGGCTTTTAAGTTTCTGTACTTGGATTAAGTCTTGATTGGCTTCGAGATACTCTCCCAGTTCGTCCATTGGAACTGAGACTTTTGACCCGTCCTTCAAGAAAACAGTAGCCATTAGTTCGCTTTCTTCTGGAATTTGTACCATTGCTGTGTTTATGTAACTTGCTTGAGCTTAGTATATCAAATTCGCGCTCGACGAGTCCCACTAAAAGGGAGACGGGAACTCGTAAGCAAGCGAACACTTATAGCAAGCGACGCTCCCAATTCTTGATACTTTATGTTGTCGAGGGATTTGTGCAAAGCTCCCACACATGGGACACCCGAATTATCGTGTTACTACTATAAAAATTTTGATTTTTGAGGTAGTAACTGCTTTTAACCAAACTACAACTCTAATCCGCTACTTTTTTTGGATTGCTTCTGCTGCTGCTGTTGCTGTAAAGCTTGGTGCTTGTCTAATATTTGTTGTAAGGAGCGGAAATTATCTATATCTTGTTCGTTGAGTGCTATTCCTTGTGGCGCCTTATTAACATCGAGTGGGATTTGTGCAATTTCGGACCCTGACTTGCGTAATAGCCTGAGTGTTGAAACATCTAGTTCGAGGTCGTACTTGCTGCCCCTCAAAACAAAGTCTTGTTTTTGCATATGCCAGAACAGACGAACAGTTGGGGCAATTGTGTTTGCGTACTCCTGTTGAGAAAGGCTGTTAGATACAGAAAGAGAAGAAGTCGAATTACTATCATCCGAATTGCTGTTAGTTGTTGAAGCAGTTGATAAATCTTTATCGACTTGATGGGTTTTAATCAACAATTCAATTTGCTGTTTATGACTTGGTTTATGCACGACACCGAGTTTTGATTGAATACCGATGTGCGTATAATCTTGTCCTACTTGCCGTCCTTTTAAAACTTTATCGTTGTAACAATAGCTAATACCTTGCAGCTTACCAGTTCGGGTAATTCGACATTGCACGTCAATATCTTGTTCTAACAATCTACTAATAAAGGTAGGCATTTCTGGTTTATCGTTAGCAGCTTGTTTAATTGCGTTTTGAATAAATTTGGTTTCTTCTTCTCTGGATGGAGTGCCCTTTTTAGCTTCAACTTCCCAACTACTTTGTTGTGGAATAAGCTCGTATTTATGTTCAATCTTCCTTAGAGCTTTTTGGATATTAATGTAATCCAGATAATCGTTTTTACATTTACCTTGATAATCAACTCGATTGACTATTAAATGTAGGTGTGGTCTAATTTCATCCGTATTTAAGAGTTTAGCATCGGTGTGTAATGCCAATAAATATTGATGGTTATTATCATCAAATGCTAATTCCTTACGTAAATCTGAAGCTATATCAATATATTCTTCTTCTGTCAGTTTTCTATCACTTGGATGAAAATTAATACTAGCATGGAATACAGGCACTTGCACTAAATCATTTTTTTTGACAAAGTATTCAAACTCGCTAGCTAGTTGAGCGGGGTCATACCCTGCCATATTGGTGTCTAATAAGTAAGCACCATCTTTAAAAGCAGCATACTTAATAGTTCCATAGGCGTTACCACCTTTATTTAAGTTAGCTATCATGTGCTGATATCTCGGATAAACCTAATAATTGTAATTGTACCTCTTTGATTTGGGACTGCAACTCTTTAATTAAAGCAGTCGGATTATCTGTAATTGGCAGCCCAATTTTTACTGCTTCATTGATTCTACGGGTAATTTGATTGAGATTAATACCTATTTTATTCAATTCAACGTAAGTTTTTTCGTTAATTAGTGGTGCTGGTAGCGTCACATAAATCTTACCTCTTTCCACACAATCCCTAATAAATGGTGTGAGGGACTTATAACCAGCGTCAAGAGCGCGCTTTTGCCATTCCTGCTTCTGTTCGCTGGTCAGTGGTAAGAGTATTTTAGTATCTTTCAGGGGCTTTGGTGATTGTTTGGGCGCCTTGTATACTTTTTTGGGTGTAGTTTTTGATTTTGGCATTGCTTATCGAGGATTTTGAGTGATTGGGGGGGGATATCCAAAAGGGGGGCACTCCCCCCTTTGGCAAGCATTGTCGGGGCAACAATATAAAATATATTTTGAAAAATATATATACCCCGACATTGCTTGCACCTGGGAGGACTGCGGGGTATACGACAATTATAGTGCGGCGGCGGGACTGCGGGTAGTACTTATGTGGTGATGGCGCGCTCTTCGTGGACTGTGGGTATTTTTGATTGGACAGGAGTTAGCAGTATTGATTGTGGGATAGTTGGCTTATATATGGCGGGTAATTGTTATTTATTGTGTTTGAATGGGATAATATTGAAATATTACCCATAATTTAATAGCTTTAAGGCTTTATTATTGCCTTATATTATTTATTATACTAGCTATTAATCACCCCTAAATTATTTTTGTGTCTGTTTTTTGAGGAATTGAGTAATTATTATTTACCAATTATGGTGGTTAATAATAGTGTGTCAAAAAGAGCGTAAGTATTTTATGTTGGTAAGTGAGGTATTTATAACCTGATTCGGGTTTATGTAACTTGATTCAGGTTGTAATGGTTTGTCCGTGATAGTTGATTCGGGTTTTGACAGCTATTGATAAACACTATATGCATTTGAAATAATGGTGTGTATGTTCCTCTGACTAAATTATTTATGTGTAACTTGATTCATCTTACAGTTAAGCTGGTTGGTGATATTTGATTCAGGTTTGTTACTTTGGTCGGGTTATATCCGATTCAGGTTAAACCACTCTGCCGCATGATTGTGTATATTTATTGGTATATGCTTTTAGGTAGGTTACTACTTATGAGGGGTTACTGCGCGCGCTTCGTTCCTGATTGACCCGCTTAAAATTTGTTTTTTGTGGTGATTGCTGATAAGTAATATCTCGAAGCGTAAATAATTTTTACATTATCTTTACAGTAAGACTTGTCCCAGTATAGTTGATTCACGTTATAAGAGAAATATAGTTAAGTAGTTATAATTATGCTGGTTTCATATGATAAACCCAAGGGCGGGAAGGGTAAAGCTGCTAAATTCCCCACTATGATGTGGCGTATACCTATTGGTATAAAGTCTGCTATTGAAGATTTGGCTGCACTCTACCGTCGAGAAAAGTGGGACGGTAATCTTGCTAATTTAAATTATGGTTTGATTACTGGGATTGAAGGTTATAATATTCCCACGTTGGGTGAGGCTAAACCCGATTCAAGTAACGAGATTGTGCTTAACCTTCAGTCAGAGTTGAGGCAGAAAGATTTAGAGATTGAGCAATTAAAACTTTCTCTTACTAATGTGCCGAAGCATTATAAGGTTGTTTATGATGAAGAGAGCTTTAAAAAAATACAAACAACTGTTGCTAGTAAGGAAGCTGATATTGAGAAATTAAAATCTGATAATTCTAGATTGGTTAGTGAAAACCAAAGGTATAGTGAGGTAGTTAATAACCTCTCTAAAGAATTGGATAGTTTGAAGCAAGGTAACTCAGGTTTAATGGCATCATTTTTAGAGTTAAAAGAAGACTATGCTCGTTTGAAAGTGGAGAAAAACTGGCTCTTTAAAATGTATACGATTCTTACTGAAGCTACAAATTTTCCGGCACAAAGAGGAGGAGCTATCAAACGAAGTATCGAATTTTCTGTTGAAATAGCAACTGGGAAATATACCCCAGAAAGTGTAGATGAAGGGTTTAGTTGTATTAAAAAATCGATTGCAGCATCTGGTGATAAACCTTTTCAAAACCAACTACTTAAAAAAGCATTTACAGTGCTGAAAGAGTAACTACCTACCAATTGTAAGGATATTTTTGTTGTCTCAACTACACGATTGCGGTTATTTACCGCGTCGAAGTTTAGGCGCGAAGACTATTATATTTAGATACGAATAAGGCTGCAAGATAAATAGAAAACCACTGGTTGTAAAATAATTATATATTGTCATAAATGTCAGTGTTGCTAATAACTTTTGTTTAGATGCAACAATTATTTATTATGCCGTATTAATAGTGTAATGATTATATGTAGATTAAGCGAGTGGTGCCCGAAACTGTTATGGAGGTTCTGGAGCGGCGCCCAGCGCAGTAGGGAATTGGTAGGTAGGGATTTTTTGTCCACCATCAAGCTAGTTGATAAAAAAAACCTACCAATTCCCTACCAATAAAATCTATGTATGAAGATATAGAAGGCAAGTTATGGCACAGTGATGCTGCGATTACAACACAGTTTGTGTTGGTTGGCATGGGAAATTACAGACCAATTATTTTTTTTTAAACATGGATTGAACTCAGGCGCCCGAAATTGTTTTTTTGGGGGAGCGGGAGACACGCTTAGATTGGTCAAATATAATTCATGACCAATTAGTGATTTTAGGGGGAGCAAAAAGGGACTAATCGGGAGTAAATCGGGAGTCACCATCATTTTTCTTAGTACAAAAACACTCAATGGTCATGTTTTATCCCTTTTTTATCCCTTTTTTGTCCCGATTTACTCCCGATTCAGATTATTGAGTATTTATACTGTAAAAATATTCGACCATGTATTATATATGTAGTAAAAATGTAGTTAATTCAGATGGGGCAACACGCTCTGGGAGAAATAAAATAAAAAATCGGGTGAGTGTCAAGATTATTTTCGAGATATTATCGGGTTTAACGAAGGGTTTTGGAGACATTTGGAGCGTGAAGCTCGCCGGAGAGAGTACTCTCCCCGGCAGACTTCACCTAATGATTAGAAAATCTGATTGATTCTTCATCATTTTCTACGCTCGCTTGGCTCCAGTTGGCTCCACTCTAAAATAAAAATACGCTCCATTTTTTTTGATTTTTGAGCGCTATTTAATGCAAGACAATATAAGCCAAAAGAAGACTTCATAAGACTTTACAAGCTTGATTATAAGGGAAACTGATTGAAAATCTCGTTCGAGATGCTGCGCTTCGGGCTTGTAAAGTCTTGTGTTGATTTTATTTTAATAAAACGAATATTAGGAAGTGCTGCGAGTGTAAAAAGCTTGCTCCTTTTTGCTTTGAGCTTGTTGCTGTTTGTGGAGGAGTATGTTCGTATAACTTTAAGAGCTTTGTCGGTTGAATTTTAAGTGTGGAGCTTGAAAAAATAATTGCGTATATTACACAATTTAATTATTTAGGTCGATTGGCACCAATTAATTAAAAAATCCTCGCGTGTGTTGGGCGCCTAACTGGTAACGTTCCCAAATATTACTTTAACTTATCTATGTAAAAATTTGTAAAATAGTTTGTGCTGCTCTCCCTCGTAAATTTTTTATTGTGTCTATGACTTTAGACGTAAATTTTTTAGAAGGAAATTGGTAGGATTTTTTTGTCCACCATCAAGCAAGTGGTACACACCAATCCTGTCAATTTCCTACTGACAATTGAGCCACCAAGGAGGTTTATATCGTGCAATATATTCTCTAACCCTTACAGTCTTAGGGTTTTATGTTTCACGGTCGCATCAACCAGCGACAAATAATACCCCTGGTGGGCTGGCTGCACTAATGTATTCTCTTGTGTGATTACTTTAAGTTTTTACAGCATTGTTAAGGTGTCCTTTGATAATTATCGCTAGCCTTAAGCTTTCATGTTTTTCAAGATTTAAATAATAAAAAAACAGTTCATTATCGGAGCCTCTGGAGCTTTCTTCCCTGGCACGTAGAAGTGTTTTTAACAAACAACGCTTGCCCTTGAAAGCTTTTGATAAACTTAGATATCAGGGGAGGGGGCATACTATCTTCACTCTTATTACCGTCACCCCCATCGCCCCCTTCCCTGATATCTCTACGTGTTATCTCGCTGTCAAGGGTTTGTTTAAAAAGGCTTTGAGTAGATAACTTTTTTCACTTTTTAAATAAATCAAGTTGCGCTGACTTCATGGTATAGTCCGTCTTTTTCATCAAATCGCCAACCACGTTTTACACTGTCTTTGTCCCTTGTCCATGATTCAAACTCAAGAGCGCTAAGGGTTGTACGTTTTTCAGTCAGTGTTGCAACGGTAGTACTAAGTCGAAACGCTAATTTTTTCTCGTCGTGGGGTTCGATCTTAATTGGTTGAGAATTGTATGGTTGAGAGTAACTTGACCTGCGAGATTTTGATGCATTTATACTACTTTGCAGTACCAACAGCGCACCCTCGAACTTTGCTAGTTGGTTGGTGACGGTTTCAAGTTTATTTTCTAATGCAATCAACCTACTTTCATGTTGGGGATTGGCGCCAAAGGAAGTAGTGTTTTGTTTGAGGCGCCAGAATTCTTCCTCTAATTCGTACAAACGTATTTCTACACTACCGGATACACCGGGTATGTCACCCAAGATATAATTCAACCCCTGTATCACGAGGTCGGTAGCAGTAGTATCAAGTTCGGCTGCTTTCGCCCTCAGCGCTTCGGCTAAAGGTTTAGGCAGTTTGAAGTTGATAGATTCACGTTCGACTTTTGCCATATCTACACCCTCGTATATACCCTGTGTAGATTTTAGGATAATTTGCGATGATTATGAGCAAGTAATTTTACTTATATAAAATTATCATGAATTAATACTTGACACAATCAAAAATACGTGCATATGTGACGCCTCAGATGAGGATGTTTTTTTAGGTGGCAGTAGAACTTAATATAATGATATTTCGTTATTGGAAACGTACATTATCAATAGCGTTATTGTGAGGGATTATGCCAAGCGAACCGTTGTCAGGTGAAATTGTATTTGCTTCTTTAGAAGCTTGTCTTGAGGCGCCGATTACTCGGTATTTTGACGCGGAACTTCGCTCTGACCCCGATGTGTTGGCGCAGCTTCTTGCCGATAAGAGGAATCCCAATACCCGGCGTGCGTATGAAAAAGATGTATCCGATTTTTTTATTAAAATGACCTCAACAACTCCTAACCGCGATAGCGTATTAGAGTTTTTGCACTTGCAGAGAGAACAAGCGGTGCATGTGGTGTTGAAATATAAGGCACTGTTGATAAAAGGTGGTTTGCGCGAGGCAACTATAAATAGACGGCTGGCTGCAATTAAATCGTTGGCTTCTATGGGTCGGAAGTTGGGAGTATGCAATTACTCGTTGGAAGATGTGTCCGGTGAGAAAGTACGGGCTTACCGCGATACGCGAGGGGTTGACTATCAGGCTGTTGCGTCTGTTGCGTCCGTATTTGATAGGGAGACTAAGCTAGGAAAGCGTAACTATGCAATTTTTATGTTGTTGTGGAGTAATGCGTTGCGTCGAGGGGAAATTTCCGCTCTTAATGTGGGAGATTTTGATTTTTACTTAAGGCGGTTGCGGATTTTGGGTAAGGGACAGGGTACTAATGATGAGTTTATTGAGTTGAGTGCGGAGAGCGGACGGGCAATTGCGGAATGGTTGATTGCGCGCGGGGATATGAACGATGATAGTCCGATGTTTACGGCTTTGGATTTCCATCATGAGGGGCATCGGTTGACGGGGGATGGAATTTATAAGATTGTGCGTGCTTGTTTTAAGAAAGCGGGGATTAAGAAAACGATGTCACCGCATCGGGTAAGGCATAGTGCGATTACGACGATACTTGATGAGACGGATGGAAATGTCAGGAAGGCACGTTCTGTTAGCCGCCACGCGGATGTTAGAACTTTGATGATTTATGACGACAACAGGTGCAAGGACCAGTGGCAGGTGTCAGAAATGCTGGCTGGGTTGTTGAACAAAGATTCATAGGGGAATTGGAAGCATTGCTGGGTGTTGAGGGTAATTGATATTACTACCAGCAAGCTGTTGGGGTAAAGTATGCCCCAAATTTTTACCCCTAATGCAAGTACCGAGTCATTGCCTTAGCTCGACGTTGAATACCTGCTTCCCGACGCTCTTGTTTACGCTCGGTGGCTATGGATAATACCTGTTGCATAAATTCTTGATTTTCCATACACACTAAATACGCAGCTTCGAGAAAAGTCTCTTTGCTGATATTTTCAATAGTGCATAGTGATTTCAGTCCTTTGTCCACCTTGTCATCAACCCGCAATGTAAATGTTGCCAATTTACTTTCACGTGTTGCTATTTCAGGTTGGGGTTCAGGAGAAGGCGCCGTTTCTACTTTTGGTGGCGCCGAGTCTTCAGTTGGTGGTGTGCTGTTAAATTCGTTACTATGTTCGGTTGGTTGTGTTTTGATTACCCTTGTATCTCTAGTTGGAACAGTGGCTCGTGCCCTTTGTTTTAACAACCGACTGTTCGCGTCATTTCGCTCTGCGGACTCTTCAATAGCCATTTTGTCTTCAATACCTCAATAATTTTTACAAAAGGTAATTCCAAATCGGGATATCCCAATTCTCCAAGAGTTTTGCCATTATCTATAGCTTGTTTGTAGCGTTCGCTTTCCAGTATGGAAGGGACGATAAATGCATCAACCGCTACTTCCTTCATATCCTTAATACTGATTTCACTTCGCTTGGCTTGAGTACGTCCTACCCACTTGTCGCGGAAGGGAATTATCCCTAGTATTGAACCGACAAAAGCATCTACCGATTTTAGTTCTTCTACTAATTGCAGTGTACGTACCAACGAATGCAATCCTTTGGAAGAAGCTTCGGCGGGAATCAATAATTCGTCAGCGGCGACAACCGCCGTTAAACAGATTTGTGTTCGTTGTGGTGGGGAATCAACAATACAAACATCAAACAATTCTTTGACTTGTTTTAATCGCCTTGATAATGTCAGTTCGCCCATTGCGGTAGACGACAAATATTCTTGAACAACTTCGAGTCCATCATCACTGGGAATTATCCACAGGTTGGAAAAACTCGATTCATAAATTCCATCTTCGACAGTTACTTGTTTTTTGAGGACTTCGAGCAGGGTTGGTTGGTTGGGTTCAACTTCGTGTCCTAAGTAAAAAGTCAAACTTGATTGGGGGTCGGCATCAACCATTAAGACTTTGTAGCCCAAACGCGCTAAAGCCAAGCCCAAGAAGAAACAACTTGTTGTCTTGCCCTGCCCACCGGCTAATGATGCAGCAGTGATTGTTAGCACTATTTAATACATTGAAATAACAAAAACATAATACAACAAAGCTGTAATGAAATAAACACATCATGATATCAAGACATAATGCAAAAAAGAAGTAATGCAACAAAGAAGTAATGTAACAATGAACTATTCGGGCGGCGCCTACTGTTCGGGCAGTTGGGGCAAATGTATTGTTGGGCGCCTCCCTACCCATCAACAGCAAGGAATCATTAAATGCAACTTTTAGGTAATGCGGTGACGTGCCTTTAGAGAGCTATCACCACTCCACAAGGAGAACCCAAAAATTTTCGCAGAGCCAAGGCTCGCGTGCCCGCAGAGCGCTCTCAATCGGTTTACACGACACGCATGCTGCGAAAAATTACATCAATATTCGTACTATATATATAGATAGTCTTTAATCAACCAATTCGGGGCACTTTACCAAACCTGTTCCCGCCCGACCGACAGGTCGGGGCGGGAACAGGTAGCGCGGCGAAGCCGCTCCCCACAACAATTTTTTTCCATTCAATTCTAGGCGCTCCCCGCGATAAAGCAACCAGCTTCTAATGCAGCGAAGACTTAACGCAACCAAAAAGTAATGCAACAAATAAATCGCTTCGGGTGGCACCGTCCTTAAAACGGTTTGTATTTGAACTACCTCACAGTATTGCCCAGTACCTTCGTTGCTCCTGGTGTCCATGTTATTTCACCAGTGGTTGGGTTAACCGTCATCCCTTCGGGCGCGAGCACTAAATTGTAGGTCAGATGGGAGCCATCAGGGTCTGTAGCATCAGCATCATATAACGAAGGAGGTAGAATGCCACCGTTGTCGAGTCCGTTTTTACCCAAGTTGTTAGTGCCTGCCATATTTCGTTTGCCTGTTATAAATCTGTTTTTGAAAAAGTTTTTAAATTCAATATAAACGTATAGAAGAGTTAACGAAGCTGACACTATGATTTTTAGGAGCTAAGGCAAATTCTATATTTGAAACAGAAAAGGTTAGTTGCATATTTTTTATCACCCCGATACTAATTTAAGACAGTCGTGCGCGCTTTGAACGCGAGTCGTTGCTTGTGTACAAGTCGCTCTGATTTATAACAAGACCACTCCTACCTTTTTACAAAACTATTTGAACTCGTACAATCGGGGAAATTACGTATTTTTATTTTTTCTTAATAAGAGTTGTATTTCTAAGCATTTAAGTGATGCGGTAAGCGAGAAAATTTATATAACACGAGCGAGCGTGATTGAAGAATTTGAGCGCATAACCCTTTATCCAACTCTTATCCGAGTGTTGCTCCCGATTATCTAGCATTGCTCCCGTAGATAAGTAAAAGTTTCGTATACTACTTAAGTGCTAGTATGATTCAATTATTAAGATTGGATTTGTGCTAATAGAATGGAGACGTCGGATTGACTGTGATTATTTTCTACGTACACTTATAAGGTTTTTGGTGAGAAAGGTTAGTATAATTTAACCCTCACCCGCATTACCGAACATTCTTCAGCGATTCCACACTACTGCTGAACATGTCAGCAAATATACTCATTACTGTTCTATCCCTAATCTTGATATTAGTATTCACTCCCATCCCCGACTGCAACGCGATATTGCGTCCATTTACATTTAGCTGCTGACTATCAAGTTCTACCTTCGCGGGGAATCTATAAAATGGGTATATTTGGTCGGGTGGTAGTGCATCCGAACCTATCGACACTAGTTTACCTTTAATATCTCCAAATTCGCTAAATGGGAACGAGTCAATACGCACATCAACAGTCATTCCCTCTTTAACAAACCCGATATCCTTGTTGGTGATATACACTTTAGCGATTAGCTTATCAGTGGGGACTATCTTTAATATGGGTTCGGTCGATGATGCAACAAACCCAGGTGTGTGTGCTTTTAATTCAAATACTTTACCAGCAACAGGCGCTACAACCTCCTGATATTTCAGATTCATTTGGGTTTGACTAATTTGTGAGTCTGTCTCAGCAATCTTTTTATTATTTTCGACAATTGCTTTGGTTAATTGACTATCAATTTCTGCTATACGCTTATTATTATCTGCTATTTTATCAAGCCAGTCTTTACGCGATACTGCTACAGTGTTTTGTAATTTAGCTTGACCACCTGCTATTTCTGCTCTAATACGCGCTTTTTCTTGTGTTAATTGGTCAAGCTGGGATTGTGCGTTACGTACTTCTTCTTGCTGTTTGAGTAATTGAATCTGGGATATTGCTCCCTGTTTAGCTAATCCACCAATATTATTAAGAATACCCTGGTTCATTTTTAGGGTATCTTTGGTAGAGGCAATTTTAATATCGGTTTGTTCGACTTGGCGTTTGAGTTGTTCGATTTCTGATTGTGATGCAGTAACGCGCGCGTCTAATTCAATTTGACTACTGGCAATACGTTCCCTTTGGTCGATGGATAATTTACCTGTAGAACCACCATCAAAGTGGGTACGATACATTTGGTTTTCTGCTACCAATGCTGCGCGACTTTTAGTTAAGTCTATCATTGATGCAGGTACTTGTAATGATGTCACATCAATATTGGCGCCACGTAATTGTGAAGTATAAAATTGATTTTCCTGTATAAGAGAAGTGCGTACTTTCTGGAATGATTCTAGTTGAGCCTTGGCGGTGGTATTATCAAATGTGATAAGACGTTCTCCCTCTTTTACTAAAGTACCATCTTTGACATGAATATCTTTGACTACCCCACCAACTGGTGCTTGTACATCTTTAGTGGCGCCACTTGCTTCAAGTTTACCAGTTGCCGATACAGCTTCTTCGATTTTAGCTATATTCGCCCATATAATAGTACCTGTAGTAGTTAGCATTAATCCCCATAATATTAACCTTGACCACTTTCTTGATTGTTTTAATATTACAGGTTGTTCAAACTTGGGAACGTAGCGTTGTGCGTGGTTAGGTGGTTTGGGTTGGATTTCTGATGATGGTTCTGATACAAGCTTTTCTAATTGTTCTCTTGAAACTGCCGATGGTATTTGAGGTTTTCCATTCTCGTTGTTCCCATTATGACCATTGCCATTATCTGAATAGCTACCCGAACCATTATTACCGTTAGCATTATTATTATTCATAACTAGTTTGTCTAATTTTCAGTGTAATTAATGTTTGTAAATATTGATAAAATAGTATTGCTTGTATCAGCTATAATTAATGCTCGATTGGTATGTATTTTTAATTGTTTTATCCTCCAGACGCTTCTTGTTGTTGATATAGACAATAGTAAAGACCTTTCATTGCCATTAATTCGCTGTGAGTGCCTTGTTCTGCCACCTTCCCTTGACTCATCATTAAGATAATGTCAGCATTCTTAATAGTTGCTAATCTATGGGTGATAAACAATACGGTACGTCCTTTAAATACAGCTTGTAAGTTTGAACAAACTTGTCGTTCAGTAGCATAATCAAGTGCGCTGGTCGCTTCATCCATAATCAATAAAGGTGGATTTTGCAGCACAGTACGCGCGATTGCCATTCTTTGGCGTTGTCCACCAGATAATGCTGAACCTCTTTCCCCAACGCGCGTGTTATAACCATTTGGCAGGTTCATGATAAAGTCGTGGGCACAAGCAATTTTGGCTGCTTCGACAATTTCTTCTGGTGTAGCATCTGGCATTGTTAAGGCAATATTTTCCTGTACGGTACAGTCAAATAAGAGAGTGTCTTGCAGTACCATCCCAATTTGTTGACGCAGCGAGTACAATTCAACTTTGCTAATGTCGTACCCATCAATGAGGATTCTTCCTGCATCGAGTTCGTATAGTCGGGGTATTAGTTTAGTGAGAGTACTTTTTCCGGCGCCACTTTGTCCGACAACCCCAACAAACGCTCCCTTGGGTATTTCTATTGATACACTATTTAATTGTGGGTTGGGAGATTTAGCAAACGAGAAGGTGACGTTTTCATATTTAACTTGTCCTTGAATTGCTGGCATTGGTATATTGTTTCTACCAGCCAATTCTGACTCTTGGGGAGTGTCGAGAATATCAGCTAATCGTTCAAGTGATAATGCTGTTTCTTGGAAGTTCTGCCACAATTGGATTAATCGTAGTAGTGGACTAGTTACGTAACCAGCAATAATTCTAAATGCGATTAATTCCCCTAGTGTGATTTCTTGCTGTAATACTAAATAGGCGCCAACCCATAATAATAGTAAACTAGATAGTTTGTTGAGGAAGTTGCTTAATGAACCTGCTGTATTGGATGTGAGTACGTTATCAAAGCTAGCGCTAATATATTTACCGTAGCGTTGTTGCCACTGCCATCTTGAATTTAGTTCAATATTCTGTGCTTTGACTGTCTGGATACCTGATACTACTTCAACTAAATACGATTGAGTTTCCGCATTACGTTCTGCTTTAGTACGAGTTTGACTGCGGATAATTGGTGCAAATATAAATGTTAATAAAGCGAATAATGGTACAGTGGCTAGTGCTACTATGGTAAGTAACCAACTGTAAAATATCATTACGACAATATAGATTACCGAGAATATAGCATCCAATACAACCGTAAGGGCAGTACCCGTTAAGAATGAACGTATATTCTCTAGTTCGTTTATTCTTGATGATATTTCCCCTACAGGACGCTTTTCAAAGTAGCGTAATGGTAATCTTAATAAATGGTCGATAACCTCTGAACCTAAAGATAAATCAATCCGGTTGGTGGTATCTACAAACAGGTTAGTACGCAACCAAGTAATTATCCCTTCGATGATTGCCATTGCTATCAACACAAATCCCAGTACGTTGAGTGTGTTGACCCCATTTTGAATGATAACTTTATCAATAATTACTTGGGTAACGAGTGGGTTAGCGAGTCCTAATAATTGTACAAATAATGATGCAATAAATACTTCGATTAATACGGTTTTATGTTTCTTAACTGCCGGGAGAAACCAACTTAAGTTAAATCGCTTCTTGGGTGTTTCTGGTGTGGATTGTAATAATAATACTTGTCCATCTTCACCCCATGCATCAATAAATGCTTCTGGCTTTTTACGAACAATTCCCTGTTCAGGGATAGCGAATACTAATTCTTTTTCGGTAGCATGGTAAAGAATTGCAAAGCTGTCTAGCAAAGGGATTAATACTGGTGTAGGTAATTTAGATACTGCAACTGCGGGTACTTCTAATAGTTGTGCCCTTAGTCCCATTAATTCGGCTACACCACCACACAATTCAATTGATATTTTACCAGTACGTTGGAAATTACTATCGAGCGCACGTTTGATTACATCTCTCTTCCACGGTGTGTTCCAATATTGCGATAGCATTTGGAAACAAGCAAGCGTGGCGTCAATTGGTCCTCTACCATGAATGTAGGGATATTTGGTTTGTTGCTTGTTGGTTGATTCTTCTACTACTTCTGGTTTTTCTGGTGCAAAAGGTACACTATCATAATGATTATAATTAGTTGTTATTGCGAGAGTATTTGTGGTTGTGGATTGCTCAAATGATAATGTATGGTCAGCAAAACCGATAAGACGAATTCCCTTACCAGTGGATTGAATATCATCCCCATTACTAGGGTTAATAATACTACCAACAGGATAATTACTACCATCACTACTAACAAACCATAGTAGATTAGGGTCGATTTGATTCAGTGGGGTTTTACCAGATGGTAAGTTTAAAATAGTAGCATGATTTAATGCTTCAATTGCTAATTCTTTTAAATCATGAACAACCTTACCTCGGCGATTAAGTTCGGCGCCTATTAAGTCGAATATTTCTATTAAACTTATAGAGTTGCGGAAGTATGTAGCGATGTCAGGTTGTTTATTTAATAATTCGATAAAATCAGATACTTTGAGGGTGAGACAAACTGATTCACAAACAGAAATAGCAGTTTCACATGGTACATTTCTGATAATACTAGTTGCACCAATTACTGCACCTGGTTCGAGCTTTTTCAATGTTTGTGGCGCCAAATCGCTGGGTGCATATCCTAATAAGCGCGCTTTTCCTTCAAATAAAATAGCTATTCGTGCAGGCAGGTTATCTTTAACTAAAATCGCCTGTCCCATCCGGTAGCGTAATGGTTCAATTAAATTTACAATGCGCTCAAGTACCGTTGGTTCGAGCTTGTCAAACGGTGGGGTTTTGGCTAGGAATTCATAGTAGATGTTAGTACTAGTGGTCATTGCATTACTAGGGTTGGCGTAGATGATGGGATAGCGAGATTGTCACCAACTAAAGAAATTGGTGTGTTTTGAATTTGTTCAGCTAACCACTGTTCAAACAAATGGTTGAGCAACATAGTACGTGTTGCATCATCTAGCTGTGCTGAGATAAACTTTTCGAGGCGTATAATTACGTACCAGTTTTCCAACTTCATTGGTGGTAACACTTGTCCTGGTTTTGATGTACCCAATTTTTGTGCTATGGCTGGATGAGCTTGGGATATAGGGACAGGACCAATCAACCCGCCTGTTTGTGCTTCGGCGCCTTGTGAATATTCTTTTGCACAGTCGGCGAATGTGGCATCACCATCCTGAATGCGGAAGAATAATTCCTGTGCTATTTCACTATTGTCGGTACGGAGAAGGGAGTATACGACTTTATCAAGTTGGGGTTTATACTGAAGGAAGTATTGTTCGAGTTTATTACCCCAAGTTGCTTGCTTGAATTTTTCTACGCGCAATTCCCTTGTCGCTATGGCTTCAAATTGTTGAGGCGTGATACACAGTTGTTTTTGTGCCGCTGTTATAGCTTCTTGTGTAGTATTATTGTTCTGCTGGGAAAATTGCTCTATTGTTGCGGCTTTCTCTTCAGGGGTAAGTTCTACATTAGCAATGGCTTTATTAATGATTAATTCGCGTTGAAACTGTGACAATAGTTGATATTCCGCCAACAGAGTTAATGCCTCTGCGGCTGGTATTGTTTGGTTGCCGAGTTGGATGTGCGCCATAGCAATAAACTTCGGTAGAAAAAAGCAGCCTGAAATAGGTCGTGTTGTTTTAAATACACTCCCTGTTAAAGAATTGCTTAGTAATTGTAATAATGGCAACCTTGAGGATACTTAAAAGCAGTGCTATTTATCAAAATCTTGGTACGTGTTAATACGGTAGCACAGTGATGGTGACTCAAAACATGCTTTTTGAAGAGCCTGCACTTTCTGGGGCGCCGTTAAATATAAAATGCCAAGAACTAAAGTACGGGCAGGAAATGCTATTGGGTAAAAAGACGAGTAAGCATATTACTAGCCCAAGAAAGGTAGGTATTAGCTGTGCGAGTGATTAGGATTTAAAAGGTTGATATTTTCACCAATTATATACATGGTGAAACATTGAAATATAAGCGGCTTTTAGTCTTAACTAGGTTTTTGGTTTGGTTGGTACTCACTCTCCTATTACTTGGTATTTAAGTTTAAAGTTGCATAAATCTTATGTCACAAGGTGGACGCACCACCTTCTTTCTTCTCCCTTTCCCTTCAGCATAGATGCCTTCTGCCTTCCGTCAAAAAGAAATGCTAGAGCTATCACCAAAAGTGAGCGAGAGCCTAAAATTTATCGCTCTCCTGCCTGATAAATCAATGCGATTTAACTGTACGCTTCAACTTTAAACCTTCGTCCTTGAAATGAGATTATAGGGACATGTTTTAGATGAAAGTTTATTAATACTGACCTTGAGCTAGCGTGCCATCTTTCATCTTCAATTGGCGTATATGCTTGAAACTCTGCACAAGACCCAGAATATGGGTAGCTCAAATTTATAATTCGGTTTTCATTTTTTTTAGCCCAGTTTGGAAGTTTGATTTGCCTAAAGAAATCTACAATTTCTGACTCAAAAGCTATTTGCTGCTGTTGATTGAGTGGCTTTTCAAAAAATAAAATATACCAGAAATAATCAACTAATGTCTCACTTTCTTCTTTTCTAACCACTTCCCAGTCAAGTTGAATTACAGACTTAAGAAGAAGAAAGTTTTGGATAGTTTCTAAAGCTGAAGATTTATCAACTATGGCACGAATCTTCTGGTGTCCTAGTTCTTTTGCTATTGAAATATAATGATGTCCACGAATTACAAAAAAACCAAGACTGCATACTTTTATAGTAATAGCTGGTAGGGGATAAAATTTTGAGCAGTAGTGCCGAAGATGTTCATAGATGAATAAATTTTGTTCCTTATTAGGAAAGAGATATTCATCAATTGAAACTTCATTAATATTTAGTTCAACTAATAATATACGCATTACTTACACCTTTTCCATAACTATCTCTAGCACAAGTGACGAAGGCAAAGGACAGAAGGCATACTGAGGGGTGAAGAAGGTATGCAATATGGTGGGGGCTTCAACCCATCAACTGCCAGCTGCCTTACATTGTTGAAGACAAATCAAAGATTATGGCAGGGGCTTAAACCCTTTGCTAAGAGCGGCCGCGAGAGGTAGGCTCGTTTGTTCATTCTGCCCCCGTACTTCTGCCTTCTGGCTAAACAATAATGTAATCGGCAAAAGTTTCAAATCCAGGTATGGCATTATAGGGAATTATTGTCTCAGTTTGTCCTGGGGTTGGCGGTTGAGGAACAGGCACTTCCACAGCAATTCCATATGTTCCTACGAACTTAAAAAAACGCTTTTCTGGTACAATAGCAGCGAAAACCCCTGGTCCTCCTCCTCTGCCTCGTCCCCCTACTAAATCAGCGTAGTAACTAGCTGTTGAATATTGACTTGAAAAGTACACCCCTTGTCTCTCTAGACTGTAACCATTGCGTCTCTGAGACTCAATAATTCGCTCTAAATTAATACGCTGATTTTCGACTGTCTCTAACATATCATAATACGTTGTACCACGATAAAAAGTAAGTTTTTTATCTAGTTCTTCTTTTTCGAGAACTTGTGAGCCAATGTAACCTATCGTAGCAAGGATTGCTAGAATTGCAAAAATAGCACCAGTTTCAGTCAAAGTACCAGCAGAAAGCCCAGTAGGGTCAATAAAGTAAACTGGGTTGTCATTGGCGTAGATGTACTTGTGCAGCGTCAGAGGTTCTTCCAGTTCCCCTTCATAGGTGTCTCTTTTGGTGAACCGTCCTGTTTCAGTGTCATAGTAACGCTGCCTTAAATAGTAATCACCTAAATTCTCATCAAATTGCTCCCCGGCAAACAGATACTTGTTATCCACACTGCTAGTGGAGTTCAGCTGTTCCCCAAACGCCTCGTAGTTGTACGTACTAACAATAGTACCCATTGCATCCGTCAGCATCCGTGTGCTACCCAACCCATCAACGTGGTAGAAGGTACGACTGTTAGCCTGCTGTTGAGAAATCAGGTCGTTGCCATAGACATACTTGACTAACACTGTGCCATTGGGAGAATACTCCTCCATTACCTGAGCAACAGGTTGTACTTCATCAACCAGATAGCGTGTTTCAACACCATTTACTATTGAGGCAACCCGAATACCGTTATCGTTATAGCGATACTGCATTGACTGCTGCGTTACACCGCTAGCATTTTTCACCTTTGCAGCAATCAACCGATTCTCATAATTCCAAGTGTACTCAGTTGTGGCACCACTTTCCATCTTCGTTAAAGTATTCCCCTGATTATCGTAGGTATAACCTACAACTATCTGTTGGTTAACCTTTTCATTTTCCAGACGGTCGTTTGTATCGTATGCGTACTCTGTGATTGTTGTTACACCATTTACAATTTCCATCTTAGTCTTGCGGTTGCCTACCTTATCGTAGGTGTAGCCATATACACGGCTGCCGTTGACAGCATCAGTAATTTTCTCTTCTGTCAATCGATACAAATCATCGTAAGTATACTCAACAAGGCGCCCGGTGTTTTCTTCTACTTGGGAGCGATTACCCACTTTATCAAGTGTATATTTATAGCTTGATAAAATAGTATTCCCCTGACGATTTTCCAAATATTTCAACCGATTGAGGTCATCGTATTGGCGATTTTCTTGTGTACCATTCGCAAAGGTAGTGCTAATTACATTACTAACCGCATCATAATCATAATCAGCCGTCACAACCCCATTTTCAATCACTTTATCCAGACGGTTCCGCACATCAAAAGTATAATTAACCGTTCCCGACGCAGTTGTCACGGAAGTGCGATTACTTGCAAAATCGTAGGTATAGCTAATACTGCGACTAACTCCACCAATATTATCCGTTCGTTTAATCTGCCTATCGCGCGCGTCGTAATCATAATCATAAGTTGCAGTAGTTTGACCACTAGCATCAACAAACGTAACGACATCGAAGAGTTCTGTTGGTGTGTAGGTGTAGGTAACTTTAGAACCATCTACAAACAACTTCTCGGAAATACGGTTTTGTGGGTCATAAGTGTAGGTAGTTGTCCTACCATTGAAATCAGTACTTGTGTTGAGATTGCCCACTGCGTCGTAAGTCATTGTTGAACGTTGACTCATTGGCAGGATGGTAGCAGTGCGGCGCCCTACTCCGTCATACTCGTAGCGTGTTGTATGGTTAAGGGCATCAGTGATAGAAATTAAATTGCCAACCGAATTGTAACTGTAATTTGTCCAATCACCAAGAGCATTTTTCACCCCAGTCAAGTGACCCAAATCATCGTAGCGATGTTCGGTACGTTTGTTCTCTTGGTCAACAGAAGCCACCCGACGACCCAGATTGTCGTATTCCTGACTTGTAGAGGTTTTATCCTGAAACTCCGTCTTAACTAACCGTCCCAAATCATCATACTTAAAGCTGGTAGTACGGTTTAACGCATCAGTTTCAGCTATTTTCTGTCCCGCAGCATTGTAAACATACTTCGTGCGTGGATTATCAGTTAAAGTTGCAGGAGTATTGTCAGCATAAATTATCTCAATTTGCCGTCCTGCCGCATCGTAACGAAACTCAGTCCGATTACCTAACTCGTCAATTTGCGCTTTTACCAAGCCATCTGTATAGTAAATCGTTTCGGTCTTGGGGTTATCCCACAGTTCGGGGGAAACAGTCGGATTATCTGGCGTATCGTCGGGTAATACCGTGTATATCAATCTACCAACTTTATCGTAGACAAACCGTGTTGAGCGTCCAGCTTTATCAATAGTTTCTATTTTGCGTCCTGCTGCATCGTAACGAGTAATTTCTCGTGGGTTATCGTTGGGATTATTAGGTGTATTGTCCGGGTAAATTGTTTCTTCTAGTTTACCTAATTTGTTGTACTTGTATTCAGTACGACGCAATAGTGCATCAATTATCGCAGTTTGCCGACCGTTATTATCATACTCATAAGTTGTAGTATGATTTTCTGCATCGGTCATTGTTTTCATGCGACCATTTTTGTCATAAGTCCACGTTGTCAACAACTCGCGCACAGTACCGTTTTCTTGGGTCATGTAGCGTTTTTCGGTCAGCTTATCACCGTTGTCGTTGTAAGTGTACTCAGTTACATTACCCAATGTATCCTTAACGACCTTAACATCGCCACTAGCATAGTAGTCAAATTCTGTTACCTTGCCTTCGGCATTGGTGACTGACGATAGTTCGCCACTGAGACGATAACGATATTCCGTGATTTTACCAAGAGCATCCTTTGTAAAGCGCAGATTACCGCTTCTAGTGCTATAAGTATTGGTTGTGGTACGCCCCAACGCATCAGTCTCAGTCAACAATCGACTATTTTCACCATAAGTCATTATTTTGACATTACCTAACGGGTCTTCAATAGTTAGCTTATTGCCAAAACTATCATAGGTATACTTGGTAGTAAAACCACTTGAACCTGACCGATCAGAAATTACTGTTTCTTCTTCAACATCATTGTTGTCGTTATATCTGCGCTTGGTAATTTGACCAGTAGCATCAATTTCTGTGAGGATATTACCGCGCTCGTCATATTCATAAATTGTGGCATTCCCTAGTTGGTCTAGTACAACTTGCTTGGAGTTGTTAGGTTCGTACTGCATCTCAACAGGCTTACCATTAACATCATAGATGTACTTCAGGCGCCCGTCTTCTCCATACTCATTACGTACACCAGTTCTACCAAGTGGGTCAATAATCTTATCAAGGTAATGCTTACGCTCACTGTTATACTCGATGCGTGTTACATTACCTTCACGGTCGGTAACGCTAATTAAATCGCCTTTGGAGTCATAACCATATTGGATAAGATACCCCATAGGGTCTTTTACAGCAGTAATACGTTCCGCAGTATCTCGTTCAAAAGTAATTTGCTTGCCCGTTGAGCTAGTAATTCCCGCATCTGAGTAGGTAAGTTTATTACCATTTGTATCCGTAACAGTTAATAAATCACCTGTCCGTGCATCAATCTCGTAAACAATTCCCTCTTTAGTAGTCAGTACATAGACAGTACCAAAGTTGATATCAGCAGGGTTGTAAGGCACACCAGCAGCATCAAAACCAACGTACTCGTTACTACCCGCGCGCTTGATAATTTTTGTATCCTTGACTGTTAATGTGCTAGTACCTCCTTTATCTGCAACAAAAGCGGGATGATAAACAAGCGCATCACTGTTACCGCTAATACTAGCTGCTAGCTTAAATATCCGGTCAAGAGTCGGTTTGAATGTAAATGCTTCTCGCTTCCCACCTGGCAATGTAATGTATACTTTAGTACCATCTTTGAACGCACGTTGATATCCCAAAATCTCGTCTTCTTCAGTGGGTTTACCAAGCGAAGTACGCAAGTCAGTATCCCTAAACTCCATCCTCCAACCGTAACCAAAGTCATCAATAGTATTGGATGTGAGGGTATCGTAAGTACGAGTGAGGGTAATTGGTATGCCAGTTACAGGTACTGTGAGGTCAGTAAAGCTTAACCGGAAGTTACCCAGTTTCAAATCGCCTGTAACATCAACTGTTTGGTCAGTGTAGCTAGTATTACCACCACTATCGGCAACCTCAAGACGCACAACGTAAGTATCATTTTGTAACAGAGATGGGTCGAGTGTACCGAGTATGCCGTTGGTTATCGCAGTTGGGTTATCAACGCGCTTGATTAAAGTAAACTCATCACTATCGCCATCGTCATCAACAGCCCATACAGGCGCCATTAATAACTTGTAGTAACTTATACTGCCATCATCAGAGATACTGCCACGCACACTAGTTGGCGCCGTGATAAACCCATCATTAACTGTTAAAGGTTGAAGGCTTACAGTTGGTGGATTGGTGTTACTTGGGTCATTAACCGTAACATCAAACGTTTCTCGTTTAGTGTTACCACTTGTATCAGTAGCAATTGCAACAGCACTAACTAGAGTTCCAGATGCTTTGACTGTGACAATACCGTTAGCATCAAGTACTACTGGTGTACCATCAACGAATAACTGCAAGCTGGCGACTTTAACATTATCAGTAGCGCGCGCTTGGAATGTAATATCCTCACCCAAGTTGGCTGTATCACTCAGGGCAATTAATCGAACCTTCGGCGCCTCAGTATCCCGTGCGACATTTAGTTTAATCTCTTGAGTTGCACTACCACCATTACCATCATTGACAGTAACGAAAATTTGATGTGGTAATTGAGTTGCATGTGTAATATTAGGCGCCCATCTTAACCGACCTAGGGCATCAACTGTTATACCTAAAGCCTTGGACACTGAGTCTAGGCTGTAGGTTAGGTTATCACCATCAGCATCGGTTGCTTTGACATCGTAAGCATAAATACTACCAGGTGTTGCTTTATCAGGAGCAGTTGAATTAATTACAGGGTTACTATTATTGCGTGCGGTGAGGGTGAATCCTTGTGCGGCGCCGACACCACCTCTATCAACGGCGCCAACAACGATTTGATATTGTCCAGCAATTGGGTTGTCCCAAGTTAACAAACCAGTGGTGGGGTTAATTTGGATATCAACACCTGCTGGTTTTGAGAGTATTTGATACGTCAGCGTATCGCCTGCATCTCTATCAGTTGCAACAATTTGATAGCTATAAGGACTGCCAACGGTCGCTACATACTTGGGTGTAGAGGTAATGGTGGGAGCATTATTTATTGCAGTTGTACCCACCTCTATAGTGTAGGTTTGAGTATTGCTGGCGCCGATTGCATCACTAACTGTGACTGTAAGGGCATGGGAACCAACTTGATTTGATTGTGGTGTCCATATTATGCGCCCGTTGCTGTCGATAGTTATGCCTTTAGTTAATGAGGTTGAGTCAAGACTGTAGGTTAAGGCATCGTTCTCTGGGTCGGTTGCAACAACTGTGTAAGTATATTGTTGATTTTGTGCTGCGATTGTTACAGGATAAGAAACAATTTGCGGTGCCGCATTTACTCCCGTTACTGTTAAATTAAATTCAGTACCGACATACTGCCCCAGTGCGTCTGTTAACCGTACTGCGACTGTGTGTTCTCCAATTTGATTTGCTGTTGGGTTCCATACTAAGGCGCCTGATGTTGCATCAATTGTCATCCCTCGTGGCGCCGCATCAAGACTCCACAGCAACAAGTCGTTATCGGGGTCTGTTCCTGTTAAGTTGTAGCGATATTCTCGACCGACATTAGTAACAAAAATGTCGGGAACAGAAGTAATCGATGGTGCGGAATTAAGTTTAGCAATGGTACTGACAACATCAATATTAAAGCTTTGTCTTACAATTCCACCGCGACCATCATCAACCTTAATCGTAACTGGATTAGAACCTAGTTTGTTTGCGTTCCAGAAGATTCGACCCTGATTATCAATAGTCATCCCCGTTGGAGCATTTTCTAAAGATATGGTCAGTGGGTCAAAATTTGCGTCATTCGCTATTACTGAGTAGAAGTAATTTTGTCCAAGGGCGATGGTTTTACGGGGAGTTGAGGAAATAACTGGATTCGAGTTCGATAAATTGTTCAAAACTCGGATATCAAAGGGTATAGTTGTTTCCCCTCCCTTACCATCACTAGCAGTAACAAGCAAATTATTTAAACCAATTTGAGAATCACTTGGCGCCCAACTTAATATACCAGTGGTTGGGTCAAGCGTAACGCCTAATGGTTTTTGTTTTAAGCTGTAAGTAATTGGGTCGCCTTCTGCGTCAATTGCAGTAAATTGGTAATTAAGAGCTTGTCCAACCCCAGCGATTAAGTCTTCAAAATTGTTAGCAATTAGATTATTAGTAAATTTCGGTGCGGTGTTGAAAGGTGATACTTCAACTTGGAACGGTTGCAATGTGACATTACCGTTGCTATCTAGTACACGCACAATTATATTCTGCATTCCAACTTGGTCTGTCTGTGGTAGCCAGCTAACTAGACCAGTGTTTGAATCAATCACCATGCCAGATGGTTTGACTACAAGGTCATAGGATAGGACATCTCCATTTAAATCGGTTGCCACAGCCCGATAATTAAATTTCTGCCCTACCATTGCCTTACTTGGAGGTGTGTTAAGGAAGCTCGGTGCGACACTACCTGTAACCGAGCTTCTGTTACCAAAATTAAAATTGGTAATCGCTTGGTTGTTGTTAACGGTAATTTGATAGTTGCTGTTAGTTGGTTGAACAGTAGTCCATCCAGGCTGCACTTCAGTTGCGACAGTGTAATTACCAGGTGCAACAATAAACGAATAATTACCTTTATCATCGGTTAAGGTAGATATTTCGTTGACATCACGTTTATTGTTATTGTTACTATCAAGATAAACAGACCAATTTGATAAAGTTTTGGGTTTACGACCAACACTAATTTCAACATCATCTAAGCCCCAACTTTCATTGTTAATATCTTCATCAGTACCGCCAATAAAATCTAAAGCTAAGTTGCTACCACCATGTTCAAAAGTAAATGATAGATTGTAAACTGCATCTCCCCAACCGTCGGTTAAATAATAACCAAGGGTATTAAATTCAGCAGCACCTGTACCACCTGGATACAAATACAAACTGGGGTTATTATCATCAAAGTTTTCTGGGTAAGCTTGCGGCAATCTAAAAGGCAAAAAACTACCTGGATAACCACTTCCAAAGGTCGTGTACAATAGTGTTGGACCATCAACAACGTTTAACTTCCAAGTATCCGGTGCAAAGGCGCCTAAACTACCACCCCATGAACCATTTACAAACAGTTTAAATGATACTGTTACAGTTTCATGTTCGGGTAAATCGTTGAGCGATAGCTGAGTCTGTTTGAGATTTTCTGAGTATATTTTGCCACCGTAGCGACCGAGGAAATTTCTATTTCCTATTGGTGTTGTATCTAGAAGCGGATTTGACCATTCAATATTGGAACGATTTGGGTCTTCAAAATCATTAAAGTAAACAAGCTGATTAAATGGTTGACCGTCATCGACATAGACTTGACCCCCAATTTGCGATACATCGAGAGTCAGAGTATCTAACTTAAAGCTTTGAGTATCAACCCCACCACGACCATCTCTTACCCGCACTGTCACATCTAAAGGTATTGCACTGTTAACTGGATTTGCCCAAGTAATTTTACCCGTGCTGGAATTAATCTCCATTCCTATTGGTGCTGTCACCAACTCGTAGGTTAAAGAATCATTGTCTGAGTCAAGAGCTTTTACAGTGTAAGAGTATCTGGGTTTGCGAACTATCGCAGCTAAATCACCACCACCAGCGTTAAACTCAGGAATGATATTGGGGAAAAGAACAGTTCGGTTGTAATTTGAATTTACATCGTATGAAAAAATTTCATCTTCATAATTTCCTTCGTAAGCAAACAGATGGTTGGTAGTGTCCGCTGACGCAAAAGTTATCCCATTTAAGTATTGCCACGGGTCTGCTGCTACTTGAGTCAATACTCCTGTTGATGGGTTTAAAGTGTAAATAATAGCACCGTTTGCTTGCCCAGAATAAGCAGTTAGGTAAAACTTGCCCTCATCATCTATTGCAATATCTGTACCGGGGTCATACATACTGAAAGGTTGCCCATCTTTCTTCAGTGCAATAGATTTTAAAACAGACCCATTTGAAGGATTGAGCATTAATAGTGAGGTGCTTGCTGAATCAATCGCCCAAAGGTTGTCATCTAAATCAAAAACAGCACCTCGAATTTCTCTACCAAGTAAATGTGAACCTAATGAGAAAGCTGTTGCAGTATTGGGGTCGATGGAAATGAGATAAGAACCAGTCGAATCAATTACAAATCCCAAAAGTCCGTATTTTTCTGAAACAGCAAGTCCATCCGCATCAAGAAGCTCACCATTTATCGTCATCGTCCCAAGGTCTCTAAAGTTCGAGCCATTGACATCAAATGAGAAGAGTTTAGCAGGTGTGGTAGAAAGTAAACTGCCTCCTGGAGCAAAAGACTTCAGCCCAAAAACAACAGAGTCAAAAGTAGAAGTGGGGTTATAAGCTTTGGTAACTGGGTCACTGATAATAATCGGTGCATTGTTCCCTTGTTCTATCTGGGTTTGCACTTTGAAGGTTTGCTGCGCTGTTCCTCCTTTCCCGTCGCTTACAGCTAAGATGACATCATAAGTACCAAGTTGATTGCCATTGGGTTTCCAACTTACTACACCTGTACTGGAATCTACAGTCATTCCTGTTGGCGCCATAACCAAGCTGTAAGTCAGGTTATCATTATCAGCATCGGTAGCGCGCGCAGTATATGTATATTGAGTATTAATTCTGCCATCAGTTTTGGGATTTGTGATGAAAACAGGTGGTCTCGGAGGCGGTGCCTCAATAACGGATAATGTAAATACTTGTGTTTCTACTCCACCACGACCATCACTAACTTCTACAACAACTGACTGATTACCTTTATTAGTGCTTAATGTATTCCAAGTAATCAATCCAGTATTCTCCTCAATGGTCATACCCTCTGCAGAAGTTAGCAATTTGTAAGTAACGCTGTCACCATTCGGGTCGGTAGCTTTTACTGAGTATTTATATTGTTGACCAGCGATAATTTCAATAACAGGTTTACTATCAATAACTGGCTTTTTATTTAACTGTGCCAGCACCACCACATCATATGTAAACTGTACATTATTGGGATTGTAGAATGCTAACGCACGCTCACCACTTTCCCCATTCGGGTTGAGCTTACCTTTCTCAACTAGACTAGTAAAGTCATAATATAGAATACCATCTGGGGTAACACCATCCGGATTGCGTAATAACACGCTTGGGTCACTAATATTTGTAACAGCAACTAATACGGGTACATCAACACTGTAGGAACCAGTATTGCGGATAGAAATATCTGCATACAACGTTTTGGTTTCTGCGTTGAAGCTAGTGCGATTGTATGATGCTACTAGACTATTTGATACATCGACTAAAACATTGAAATTAGGTGCTGCAATAGAACGTATTTCAGGTGTGAATGTCGTTTGAGTTGGTGCAGTTGTACCCGCAGGCGCCGCAGTTATAGCAAAGTCGGTTATCTTAACATTGGTGGTGGTATCGCTGTCATTATTTACAAGACGGAATATTAGGTTTGCATTTCCTGCTAAAACACCAGTTAAATTCAAGCTAATAGTTTTGGTAGTATCATCGTAACTGGCGCCTGCACCCAACGCTGCATTTTCACCTTCGGTTAAATTGAAGAATGCATCTCTTCCTTTGGCAATAGTATGTACAAGAGAGTTTCCGTCTTTATCAACTAACGCTACTTCAAAAGCATCATTTATAGAGTCGGTGTCAAAGTTATCAAAAATCGGGTCTATTTTGAAGGTGAGAATAGAAGGGGTAGCGGGAATTATGAGTTGTATAGTACGAGTTGCAGTAAAGTTGCTTCCTTCAACTAAACGGTTGCTTGGAGTAATTGTAAACCCTTGGGTTGCTGTTAAACCAAGAGCATCTGTAACCGTTAAATTAATATTGGTGTCAGATAAAATGGTGCTAGCATTACCCGTCAAAGTTGCAGTACCGTTACCGTTATCGGTTAGGGTTAACCAGTTAGGAAGATTGGTTGCGCTTATAGTACGAGTATCATTAGCATCTGGGTCTGTGGTCGTGATATTGTAAGTGTAAGTTGCGTCCTCTTTGGAGGTAATAGGAGTGCTAGTAAAGCTAGGTGTTTCGTTAACGTTCGTAACGTTTATTGTAAGTTCTTGGTCTTTGGTTAAACCGTTTGTATCGGTACTACGAACAATAACGGTATGTTGCGCGCGTGTTTCAAAGTCGAGTAAATTACCATTGGCAACTTGTAATTGATTTCCAACAAGTTTGAATCGACCACCTGCATTATCTATTAATGTATAGCTATGGGTATCCCCCGTATCTGGGTCAATACTGCTTAATTCCCCAATTACTTTACCAACTACACTATTTTCGGCAATGGTATTATTTGTCAAATTGATTGCAGTTGGTGCCGAAAAACGATAAATAGTTGTAGAGAAGGTGCTAGTATTACCTGCAATATCAGTTGCACGCACTGTAAATGCATTATCACCACCAACAAGGTTGACTGAAGTGAAGCTATATTTACCTGTGTTGTCAGCGGTTGTTGTGGCGCCAGTTTGTTCTAATATTAAAGTTGCACCTGGTTCGGTGATTCCAGAAAGTGTTACAAAATCAAATTTTGTTTTTCTATCACCCAACGTACCTGAATCTGAAGCTGCATCGAGGTTGAAAATAGGTTGAGCAATTCTAGTATCGAGTGTAAACGTGTAGCTAAATGTGTCTAAGGTATTACCACTAGCATCAACTGCCACTAAACGTAAAGTTAAGGCACCATCTGGTAATATACCACCATATATTGTTTCTAACTGAGTGAGATTAAAATTAAAGTTTCCTTCTGCATCAAGTTGAGATAAAACATTAATATAGTTGGCAATTGCTGTATTATTAAATCCTCCTTTCAATGCTGCAACACGACCAACATTAGTTACTTTACCTGCAATTGTGGCATCAAAGGTAATTTTGTCGCTGTTGGTTGTGTTATTGGGTGCGGTATCTCTAACTAATGATGCAGTGATTGTGGTAGGAAGATTAGAAGTGAGATTAACGGTGACGTTATAATTCGTTGTTAAAGTATTACCTGCTGTATCAGTTGCGGTAATTGTCAGGGTATGAGTACCGTTACCAAGTCCTGTAAAATCAAGTTGTTGGTCAAATGTACCTGCTGCATTGAAGGTAACTGGTATTTCAGATAAATTATTGAAACGGTATTTTATTGCGGTGATGGGACTTCCTGTACCGTTAATATTACCAGAAAGTTTGGTGCCCTCTTTTAAAGTAGTTTGAGATAGGGGTGTTGTTAAAGTCAGTTGTGGTAACGCAGTATCAACGGTAATACCAAGTGGGGTTCCAGTATTTGTATTACCTGCGATGTCGGTAACAGTCGCACTTAGTTGCTTGACACCATCGGTAAGTTCGGATGTGGTAATTTGCCAAACACCCGAATTATTCGCAGTCGTTTCTCCAACGAGTTGCGAACCATTATATAGTTGTACGGTGGCACCTGCTTCGGATGTTCCTGTTATTGTTGGGGTAGAATCGTTGGTAATTTTATCGGTATTACTAAAACCTGTATCGCTTGTAGATATTAAATTGAGTGTTGGTATGGGTGTGGTGGTATCAAGTGTAAAGGTGAGTTCAAATATTCCTGATATATTACCGTGTTGGTCTTTCGCTTGAAGTTTTAAAGTATGTTGACCATCTGGTAGTGTACCACCATTGATTGTATCTAATAGCGCGCGGTCAAAGCTAAAGACACCATTCGCATTACGGTAAGGTAAAACGTTTGTTGTGGGAGTATTGCCAAAACTTGCTAAAAATTCAACAACCTGACTTGCGTCTGTAACAGTTCCTGTAATACTGGGGTCAAAAGTTATTTTATCGTTATTTGTGGCGCCTGCTTCTGCGGTATCTCGTTGTAGTGATGCATTAATTACTGGTGCATCATTATCCAATGCGACCGTAACATTATATATAGATGTCTTGATATTGCCTGCGGTATCTGTGGCAATGATAGTTAAAGTATGTTGACTGTTGGATATACCTGTAAAATCAATTTGTTCGTTAAATACTCCCGTGAAGCTGAATGGAATATCCTTTGTTGGGTTGTTATCAAAACGGTATTGAAGTGCAATAACAGAACTACCAGTACCATCTACATTACCAGTTAAGAAGGCGCCTTGTTTTAAAGGTTGTGTATCAACAGGGGTGGTAAGTGTAACGGATGGTAACGCAGCATCTATAGTAATTTGTAATGGTGTAGAAGGTGTGCTGATATTACCTGCAATATCTGTAGCAATAGCAGTCAGATTATATATACCGTTATTTAGGGTACTCGTGGTAATAGACCATTTGCCATCATTATCAGTAGTTGCTTGTCCTAACTGTTGTCCTGAATTGAAGAGTTGAACAATAGAACCTACATCAGCATTACCAGTGATGGTGGGAGTAGTTGCTTTAGTAATGTTATCAATATTTGAGGCGCCACTGTCACTTGTTGCAATTAAATCTAAATTACTTGGTGGATTGATTTGAGTATCGACAGTAATAGTATATTGAGTAGAAGGACTGCTAATATTGCCAGCTACATCAGTTGCAGTTGCCGTAAATACATGTTGTCCATTACTTAAATTTGTAAGCTGAACAGACCATTCCCCATTTGCAGCAGCAGTAGTTTGTCCAATAATCAATCCATCTTTATATAGCTTAACAATAGAGTTAGCTTCTGCCGAACCTATAATTGTGGGATTGGTATTTTTGGTAATACCATCAGTATTACTCGTTCCTGTATCGGTTGCGGTTGTTAATTTAAGGTTACTGGGTGGTACTGGTGCAACTGTATCGATAATAATTTGTAGCGGTTGCGATGGAAGACTTGTATTTCCAGCAATGTCAGATGCAGTTGCAGTTAGAGTATAGCTACCATTTGTGAGGGTACTGCTAGTTATTTGCCACTTGCCAGTAGAGTCAGCAGTAGCTTGTCCAATTAATTGTCCAGAATTAAATAATTGTACATTGGCGCCTGCGAGTGCGTTTCCGGTAATAGTAGGAGTGGTATTATTAGTAATATTGTCGCTATCACTTCTACCGCTATCAGTTAAAGATGTTAAATCAAGGTTACTCGGTGCTGGTTCTGTGGTATCTAGAGTAAACGTAAATTCGTAATTACCTATGTTGCCTGAAGCATCTTTAGCAGTTATTTTAAGAGTCTGAGTACCGTCTCTTAATGCACCACCATTAATTTGTTCTAACTGAGTTGGGGTTAATCTAAGATTACCACTAGCATCGCGTAGTGTGAGAATCGAAGTATCACTTGAAGTGCTACCAAATCTTGCCCCAAGTTCAACTATTGCACTTGCATCAATGACACTACCAATAATTGTAGGGTTAGAAGTTATTGTATCAGTGTTTGTTGTATTATTGCGTGCGGTATCTTGTTCTAAAGAAGCGGTAATTACAGGTGGAGTGGTATCTAAGTTAGGGTCTTGCCGATAAATAACAACTGAACTACCGTTGAATCTGACATTTCCCTTAGCAGAAATTGTTCCGTATAAAACAGAACTGCCATTAAATGTAAAATCTTTGGCACTAGTAAAGTGACCACGAGTATTTGAGGCGCCACTAAAACTAATTGTACCTTGAGATATTGCTCTTACACCATCTGCTGCATTAATACTTGTACTCGCACCATTAAATGCAATGCTTCCCGTACTGCTACCACTAGCAAGTGTTGTTCCACCAGTAAACCTAGCACTTCCATTCATCGTAATGGAACCGCTAGCAAATGCAGCTAAATTAGTAGACTTCATGTTGCCAAGGTCTATATTACCGTTGTTGGCAACGAAGACAACGTTATTGAGATTCTGATTATTACCTTTGAAACTAATATTTCCAGTTTCGACAATAATCACATAATTATTGATATTAACATTCGCCGGGATTTCTAAGGCGCCGCCAGTTACTCGTACAACTCTTGGACTACTAGATGTTCCTGCGGATGGGAATTTACTATTCCAGTCGTTAGCGTTTCTGATAGAATTTTGCGCGATGTTGAAAGTAACGGTGGAACTACTAGTAGGAATGCGTCGTGCAAGTTCAGCATCACGAACATCAGCATATGCAGGTACATTAATAGTTTGAGTTGGAACAATTTGTGGTGGATTTAATCCTGCATATTGGCTACTTGGACCACTACTAATTGTATATCCTGCTGCGACAGCAACAGCTTTATCTACAAGTACTTGTCTTTGTTGTCCATCACGAATCGGATTTCCTAACGCATCTCGTTGTACAGGTAGAATTTGACTACCATTGAAATTGAATCCTCCACCCGCATATATTAGTGCATCATCGCTATAGTCAGCAGGTAAACCATCAAAATCACTACTACCATTAACGGTAACAGTACCTTCACTTCTGATAGCAAAATTAGGAATATTTGTTGTACTTGAACTCGTTGCAGTGGTTCTTAAAGCTGAGTTATTAGAATTACCAATTAACGGGTCTGATAATGCAGCGTTTAATAGTGGAGTGTTTTGTTTATTTCCAGTTAGTGCATCAGTATTTTTATTATTACTGGTAATTGTTGGTTGAGTGGTAACAGGAAAGATATTTGGTTGATTAAATACTGCTGGTTGTTCAAGCGGTTTTGCTGGTTGTAATTGTGTATTAGTATTACTATCAGCAGCTTTATTAAGGGGAGCAAATGGGTCGTAGTTCTGCGTGTTACTTTCTGCTGGTTTTATATCCAAAGGATTTGGACTTTCGGTTAATGGTTTGACCAGAGTTGCATCATCAATCAAAGAATTACCGAATACACCGTTGTTATTTGTGTTTGAACTAGACATTTTGCTACCCTTTTTAAGTCGATTTAAGTAAAGTAAAGTTTTTCAAAAGCGTTTTTTTATTTGATGATTGCGCCTAATTGCTAAATTTCATTGCTTCGAGTGGCGCCAATAATTTTATTTTTTGGTAAAAAAATGTTGTATATATGTCACGATAGCTATTAGCTGATAAGTGTGTTATAGCTAATAGCTTATTATTGTATTAAGTTTGTATGCTTTATTCTGGTTCTTAAACAGCACCCGCAGCATATAAATGATTATCAGCTTCTAGTTGTGGCAATTCTTGATAAATTGGCTCGACAACGTTTTGTGCTAAGAAGTGATTGTTAACAATATCAGTAAATACAGCATAATCAAACTGCCAATTACCAATACATTCGTGCATATAAGCTAATTTTTCTGCGCTTGTTTCACCTTTAAGAACATAACTGAAACTACCACTAAATACAACAATTGGTGTAGTAGCTTCTGACGATTCAGAACGCATACTAGCTTCTGCTATGTTAAAATATGCTGGACAGCGTTCTGTGTCAAACACCAAATTTATAGACGCGCGTACAGGTGACTTACCAATTGATGCGAATGAGGATTTAGCAAGGAAGTTTGATGTTATAAATCTTGAAGCAGCATCAGAATCTTCAGGACATGCTTTGAAACCTCGGAAATTAATACCAACCGCTTCACATCCCAAATTAGGAAGCATTTGAGTGTAGCTTGTAGACATTCTTATAATAGCAGGCGCCTCGTTATATTCAGAATTGAGTGTTTCTGAAAATTCAACTCGATTTTGTTCTGATGTTACGATAACACTTTGCTTATCCCCTTTTTTATACTCTACTCTTGCATAGTTAGGAGCAGATATTGGTTCAGAAGCTAATTCCATTCCTGAGCTAATATTTGCAGCATCAAAAAATGCCGAAGAAACAGTAGGTATTGCTGATTTTGTAGTGGGAATTATAATAACAAAATTCAAACCACTTAACTGCTGTTGCATAAATTAATATCTAGTATCGGTAGATGGTAAAAGTCTATATACGCGCATTCATGGAAGACTTTTAAGAGCGTTACAATACACGCCACTGTAAACCAGATAATTGAATATCTGGTCAATTACGTTATATATATGGCATTTGAACCATAATTACAGGTAATTGAGTTGTCTTTGTTTCCCGCTTATTCATTAGACTTAATACTGTTTTAAGCTATACGGCAACAGAATATAACTGTCATTTTTACTTATCTCGACATCAAGTATTTACTGTGGACTACACGTAGTCTTAATCGTGTATTAACAAGGGGCAACAAGTGGTAATTCTTCTGTGAAAAGACTGTTTTATAAAGGTTTTAGCTAAAAAGTTCGTTCGCATCGCTACTTACGTGCTTCGAGATTATTCTAGTATTTTATGATACTACATACTCATTGAGGGTCAGTATAGAAGCGTAGTTTGAGGCGAAGAACTTGCGATTGTTGGAGTCAAAACAAGCTATATATAAATCCTGTCTTTATATTTCCCCCTTTTCTAACGTGACACAAGAGCGCCCTTGATTGAACGCGCCAAAAATCGCGCACTTCCTTGAGTGCCTGACACTTGGGTTTATGCTTGCTGTCACATTACTGCTATCGGTAGGTTATGGTAATAGGGGTTACATGTTGAGTACTATTAATCTTGACTATATCGATTGATAAACAGTAGTTGCTGTGAAAAGTTCCACTGTACTTTCATTTAGCTTTAAAACTTTTTAGTTTTTGGATAATTGTACAAGCTAACTTCTACAGGTTCCTTATCATTAACCCCCTTCATTTTGAGCCAAGCTTTGCCACTAGAAACTGCTTCCCCGTCATTGTTGGTAGCAGGAATGCATTCAACTCTAGGAGCAGCATCGATATTTTTAGAGAATCCTGATAGCTTACTAGAAACCGCTGTTTGGTTATCTGAGTGGGCAGTAAGACAAACTGTAAAACCCCACTTCCGAATATTGGTTAGGGATTGTTTTAGGAAATTAGCCCAGTGGTCAGGGTCAACACCATGAACCTCGTAGGTATTCGATTCCATTAAAAATATTGCTACTTTCCCTTCCAACCCGGACTTATCCTTGAGGTAATCCAAGTAATCGTCCTCGTCAATTCCCATATCTATAGTCTGTTGTTTCCTTTCCTGAATTGTTACAGGGAAGCTTTCAAAAAATATGTTCATTTCGGGAGCATTGTTCAAAACTTGAACCCCTCCCCAAACACTAGGATTGGTTTCTGGGTTAACGATAATAACGTGATAACCATCATCTTTAAGAAGTCGAATCATTAACCGTTCCAAGGTGCTTTTACCGCTCCCCTGTTCCCCCGATAAAACCCGGAAGGGTAATTTGAGAAGCTGATATATCCAGCGGTATTGTTCGTCCAGTTCGAGCTTAGTTGAGGTTGCTCCTTCTGGTTCTTGGTCGCTATTCTTCATACCTAACAGCTTTTGAGATTCCTTGTCAGCTTTAGCAGCGTCTCTCAGATTCTCAGCTTTTAACTTACTAAATTCCGATTTTTTAGCCGCGATTTCTGACAGTGCTAAATCAAATTTAGCTTCATCAATGGCGTTGGAACGTTTTAAAATTTCCTGTAAATGCTTTAATTGCCCCTCACCTCGAAGCTTATTGATTTCCTCTGCTATTTCCTTTTCTGCTTGAAATTCTTGTTTCTTAAATATTACTTTACGTTCGTTAAAGCCATGAACCCAGTTCTCATACACTTCGGTTTTGAAAGCTTCTAACTCAGATGAATAATTATTTTGTAGTGCCGATGCTTTTAATCCTTGATTGTACCGCGCGTAAATAATTAATCCCAACACAGCTAGCGAGTACTTTGGAATATCTGGATTTGAAGCGGGAATGTTTCTTACAACAGTTGATTTTTTGATTATATCTATCCATTCCCGCTTAAATTCCGAACCATTCCCCTCCCCGTACAGCGACAAATCATATAGTTGTTTCAACACAACTAAATCGATATCCTTTTCACAGCCAGGAATAGCCCTTTCTGAAGGAGCGAAACAAATCTGGTAACGCTCGAACTGTGTACCAAGGTGGGATACTAAATGAAAAAATCCTGCCAGTGTCAAAGCTATTACCGTGCCGTGTTTGTGCAAGAACTTTTTCATTTACCAGTACCTATTTTCGCTTTGGGACAAAATAATAAGCTGCAATCATGAGGAGGAAGCTAATAAGTAAACCCATACTTTGAGGTATGGCGATAGGGCTTTTATCCCCTTCAAATTCCTTTCTCTGTGTTTCAATAACTTCATAGGTTCGCTCGGTTGCGGATTTTAAACTGTAGTAATTATTGAGAACACCATAGACTAAGAATCCTGCCCCCCCAATCTTGGCAATAACTGAAAAAGGTTTGTGCATATTGTCGATTTCTGGTTTCCCATTGTGGTAATTTATGCTGAATCCATCTAAGTCCCTGGTAGCTGGAATCATCGCGATTGTAAACACACTGACTGCGGTCAAGGTCGGGTTAAATGTTATTCCTATGAGTGCTTTACCTACAAAATAAGCAGCTGCAACATAAGAATAATTTGTAAGCCTTTCAGCTATCCCTGCTTCCTTCCTAATCTCCGCTATTTTATTCGCTTTGAATTCCTCTATCTGTTCCTTAACTTCTTCGGGATATTCGGTGTCAGTTACCTTAGTTTCCTGCTGTAAAAATGAAAATGGCATAATTAAAGTGTGGTATATTAACTAAACACAAACCCCAACTTAGCCAAGATACGAGTTACTGGATTACTAGCTTCAGCAACATAATCCTTATAGTTAATGCGCTCCAATTCCGAATCGCTACCATGTTCAAGAATATGTTTCATTCTCGCTTTTTTGTAATCTGTATCAGTTTTTAATTGTTTTAAGTAGGGGCGGTTTACGAGTTTAATTAACTTATCTTTGGCATCAACAGAGTATTCAGCATTAACTATCTCTGCCTGCATCGAGATAAATTCCATCTCATCATTATGCTTGGTTGACTGTAACAACCTAGCAGCCAATAATTCCGCATCAATTTCTGTAATTCCATTGTTATAGTTACCCTCAGTCAAAACCGTTGCAGCTTGTGCTTCAGATACCTTTAACCCATACTTACTACCAGCTTCAATAATGTCAGCTATTTTCTCGTTATAGGTTCCCTGAGCTTCAATGATATCAATCCACTGTTGCGCTATTTGGGGAAGGAATTCATTAATAAATTGGGCATCTTTATGTGTATCGCGCAAGTCCTTAAGTTCCTGCTCATCCCCCAAAGTTTGCTTATTTAAAGTATCGATTGAGAAATTTAAATCGTTTTTTAACCGATTCAATACGTTGTTCCCTTTCCCGCTTACGAAGTCTTTTATCCTCATCTCTTTTCCTCTCGTATTCGTCGTTAAACTGCTTTACTTTGTCAAGTGTATTGCCGGGACAAACTAAATAAAACCTGTTATCAGTAGGGTGTTGTTGATAGTTACAATCCCGTTTATCAATGTTGGGATAAAGTGCTTGAACCTGTTCAATTCGGTTGCGATGTTCGTTAATGGTTAAGGCTACTGGCGCCAAAATAGAAATAGCGATTACTCCCCAACCGATTGGGCGAATATCCCATTTATCAATTTTGTAATGGTAGTAGATTCCTAACCCTCCAACCACACCAGATAGTTTAGGTGAAGTCTGCCGGATGGAGTACTCCACCCGGCGAGCTTCACGTCTTGGCGGGGATTCTGAATCTTTCGAGGATTGCGGATTGTCGGCTTTTGATATTTGAGCGTATTTGCTCTAAGTCCCCCTTTACTTCGCTAAGACCTTGTGAGAATTTACTATCTAACCGTGCCTGTCTATTTGCTATATGCTGCCTTAGTTCCGAGATGGAATCATCAACTGTTTGTGTTTCTTGATGGTCGAATTTATCATCTACAAAGGCTTTTATAGCACTAGTTACCGAATCGACAAATGATTTATAATCATCAAATATGTCCGGTATCTGGGAGCATAATTCAATTGTTTCCAGTTCAGATAATTGAACATCAAGTACGGATGATTGGGCTGTTACTAAATCATGCTTCTCCTCTGAGCTTACAATTATTCCGGTTTCGATATTTTTCTCAGGCTCGGTTGAGAGCGTTGTAGATTCGGTTACTGTTTCAATCTCTTCGGAACAATTAGTATCCGTAATCAAATGAATCTCTGAGAAAGTATCTAAATCCGTATCAATATTTTCTTGAGAGGTTTCCAGTTCCTGCGTTTTTAGTACATTAGTTGGTTCGCTAATTGGTTCATTGTTTGGTTCATAATCCGGGAGAAGTTTAGTTTCTGCCCCACCACCAAACTTACTTACCAATGTATTAATTACTGACATAGCCAATTCATCAGTCAGGGTTTCGTTGCTATAACCAAGTAACTCTAACTCTTCCCTAATTGCGGGTCTGCCAAGTTTGATTTTTTTTCCCGATAAGTTTGATTGAATCCGTTTAATGTAATCTGTTGCCATAATTCCTCTTAACTAACTTGCTTGGATAAATAATTCAGGCGCCTTCTCTATTTCAGAACGCAACTTATAGGTGTGTGCTGCCAAAATCACAGGATACAATTCCTTCAATTCGTACACGCGAGTTTGACGGAATCCGTTAAGCGGCTTAAACCACTTTGTAAGCGTGTTGGGATGAATTGTAATTTGGTGTTGGTCGAACAATTCCAGTAATTCCTTCCCGGTTATTTTTGATTCCTTTCCCGCGATTAATTCGTTGGCAACCTTCACAGAATTAACAACCGGGACTAATCTTAAGTCACATTTTGGTAACTGTTTTTTAATTTCCGCCAACCAGGTTACATTCTGTTTTATTAGGGGGAAATTATCCCCAAACACGGGCTTTAAACGATACCAACTCGCATCACTGATACGTTTTCCAAGTACCTCCTCAAATAAACTTCTTGCTTCTTTTTGGTCTAATTTTTTCATTTCAGTACCCCTAAACTTAGGTATTTGAAACAACTTCCTGCAACTTGCAGCACTACGTAAAAATACTTATTTTTGAAATCACGCCTGCAATCTGTCAGTTTTCAGTGAGTGATTGCTGCTGACTGTGAAA
>ERZ1066122.420-NODE-420-length-45197-cov-8.620708_pt1 | contig 45197 bp, 8 predicted proteins | sample MGYA00382769_ERZ1066122 | MGnify/ENA primary metagenome ERZ1066122 (study PRJEB33369, sample SAMEA5778352) | biofilm metagenome | biome: Industrial cooling water; feature: Water cooling tower basin; material: Biofilm | place: United Arab Emirates | collected... | reverse complement strand
TCGATTACAGCTTTGCCTATAACCCCGCCCAGCAGATCGTCTCGCGTTCGACGAGCAACAATGCCTATGTCTTTACCGGCGACGTCAACGTGAACCGCAATTATCAGGTGAACGGTCTCAACCAATATACCAGCGCTGGCCCGGCGACGTTCACCTATGACGCAAACGGCAATTTGACCGGGGATGGCACATCGGGTTATGTCTATGACGTAGAGAACAGGCTGGTCTCGAAAAGCGGTGGAGCCACAGCGACGCTGCATTACGATCCGCTTGGACGGCTGTATGAGGTCGATGGCTCAGCAAGCGGCATAACCCGCTTCCTGAACGACGGCGATGAGATGGTGGCGGAATATAACGGGTCCGGTACGCTACTACTCCGTTATCTGCATGGCATCAATGTCGACGATCCGGTGGCGGTCTATAAAGGCAGCGGCACGACCACGCCGCGCTGGTTACATGCCAATCATCAGGGCAGCATTATCGGGGTCAGCGACAATGCAGGCCAGATGACACACAAGAACAGCTATGATGATTGGGGAATCCCGTCCGCCAGTAATGCCACCATCGCGCAAGGCGGCAGGTTTGCCTTTACCGGGCAGGCGTGGATACCCGAGCTTGGTATGTATTATTACAAGGCTCGCATCTACAGCGCTACGCTAGGTAGGTTCATGCAGACTGATCCGGTGGGATATGAGGATGGGCCTCATCTTTATGCATATGTCGGGAATGATCCCGTGAATTTAGTTGACTCGAAGGGGCAGTATAGTTGCAAACCGGGGAAAGCATGCGATTCAGCCAAAAAAGCCGTTTCAGATATTAAACGCGCGAAGGAGTTAGCATCACAACCTAAAACGGGTTCGCTGGTAAAGCCAGCAGCAGCCCGTGAGCTGGGTAAAGCGCTAACGGCCTTTGGCTCAGAGAATGACGGCGAAGGGCCGACCTTTCAGATAGGCACTCCGTCAGACGACAAGGCTATCGCAGAGTATGACCGAGGTAGCCAGACAATCACTTATAGTCCCGAACGACATGAACAATCGACTTCAAATTGGAGTTTGGGAGCTGTTGTGGCTCACGAAATAGGGCATTACTATGGCCACACGAAAAACGAAAACTACGAAGGTAGCGTGATGAAAGCAGAATATAGATCGTTTGCTTGGCAGTTCACAGTTGATAGGATGCTTGGGAACACCAATATGTCTGCTGACGCTTATATTTCTAGATACCTTCGAGGATATGGAACTTGTAGACTTGGACGTCCGGAGTGTGCTCAGGACATTGCAGATACATTAAAATGGGCCGAGAAAAACGAATGAATAAACTCTTATTATTAACTTCTTTTCTATTTCTTGCTTCATGCAATGAGCAAGAATATTGCTCATTGCCGAAAAAGAATTTTCAAGAATACAGCGACTTATCTTGCTGGACAAATAGTCAAGGTAAGTTTTTTGCGTTTGTTATAATATCTCCGCAAAAAAATGGTGCAATTCCTACCTATATTTCAAGTAAATGCGTTCTTCGGGTGCAAGATAGAGATGAATTGACATCCAATGCGAGTTCGTTGCCAGCAGTTTTTGTCGATGAATTCACTTATAAGCCTGACAAGATTATACTGTCCAATTCTACAGTTTTTTCTCCAGTATTCTCCCTCAACGATAATGTTTATTCCTTGAAGTCAGATTTTAAAATTACCGAAAATCATACCCGGATTATGGTGCTGACTAAGATAGATTACTTCAAAAATTTAAAAAAGAATGTTTCTCAATTTTTTGAAGATCGATCTAAATCGAAGTGTTGATAACGTGGGGTTAGTACTGGGTTCTATTGCGTGCGCCAAGATATCACTGCGGCAGGCGCAAGGAATTCCGGGGACACTATACCAATTAGCGATTACCACACACCTGCTCCCCACGTCTCTCCTCACAAAAACTACAACAAGCGTGGCGAGGTGGAGTTTCAGAATGGGCGTTTCTCTTCGGCCCGCTGGTATGACGCAGCGGGCCGGCTGGGTTCGTTGCAGTTTGAGCCTGTGCCCTATGGTCCGGGGCACTTCCTCGATTACAGCTTCGCCTATAATCCCGTACAAAAGATCGTGACGCTCTCGACCAGCACCCCGGACCATGTCGGGAGTAAGCCTCTGCCTATGCCTACACCAGCGATGTAAATGCGAACCGCAGTTAACGGGTGAACCTTTTCAAACCCTGACGCATTTCTAGACCAAACTCGCATCGGACAATGGGCTTTCTGAGATTGCCGAACTTGGTTTGGCTCATCCTCCTTCATCTTCAAATACAATCCTGCCATTTCGCCAAGTAATCCCGAATGTCGAAATCGGATAAGCAGCAAACTTCCTCGTCTCGGGAATAAACCCTATTTTCGGCAGACCTAGTGCATCGCATTGCTCGTCAATGAGCTTTGCCCAGCTTCTCCGGGGCAGCATCAGCCGATCCCAGAGATGCTTTTCGAAAGCTTCGGCGTCATGTTTCATGCTGGGAGGAGAGGATCGCTCCATTGTCATAAATACCAACATCGTCAGGCCAATTTTGGTCGCATCATCATCACCCTCAACCAGCTCGATGTCCTCATTAAAATATGAGAAGAGTTCGCGATAAAAATCCCGATATGCAGCTCGTTTGAGCGCCACCTGATAATCCTCCTCGTCGAGCGGGCCTCTGATGTCCACCTCAAGCCTGTGATAGTTAAGGATGATGTCATCGGGGTGTGGCAGCAATCTTGGCGGCTTGATCCCGGCCTGTTTGGCGGCGTTGATGGCAACCTGATTTTCCCGCTTGATGTTGGCCCAGAAATTGAAGTCTTCCCTGAGCTCGGCTTGCCGTCTCTCATCCTCCTGCATTTGCAACGCGATGAAAGCGCGTTGGGCATGGACGCCGCCTTTAATTGCTGTATTGGCTAGTGCCATCATGACGGCCTGCGTTGCCGTGAGCTCCTTGCGCTCGTCGCCTTCACGCAGAATTACGGTGCGCTGGGCTTCCTCGCGGATAATCTCCCGGGTGGGATGCCTTGCTGGATTGAACACTCGCTTTTCGGGCGCCTTCTTTTTTTTGGGCGCGCCGCCAGGATTTCCGGATACGCCCTTTGGCCATTGTGAGTGCTTGGGCGGCTTTTTATAGCCCATGTCATAGTTCTTCTCTTTGCGCTTGTTCGTCATGCTGCCAACTCCTCACCAAGCCGCTGCTCGGCTACACCCTCAAAATCCTTGCAGCTTTCGGCATGGATGGCCGCTTTGCCGGTCAATGCCCCGAACCGCCTGATGATCGTGTCGCAATAAAGCGGGTCATATTCGATGACTCGCGCCTTGCGTCCTGTTTGCTCGGCCGCAATCAGAGTGGTGCCGGATCCTGCAAAGGGATCGAGAACAATATCACCCCGCCGCGAACAATCCTTAATCGCGTCTGCCACCAGGGCGACAGGTTTGACCGTCGGGTGCATAGCGAGTTCTTCGTCGCGCTGTGCGCCAATGCTGCTGATTCCGGCATAGTCCCAGACGTTAGTGCGATATCGTCCTGTCTCGCCGAGGCCAAAGCTGTTCACATGCGGCGCATCGCCATGCTTGAACACGAATATCAGCTCATGCTTGGAGCGGTAGAACGCCCCCATACCGCCATTCGTCTTGTTCCAGACGCAGAGGTTCTTGAGTTCGAGACTGGCGGCCTCGCCTGCATCCTGCAACTCGCGCATATGCCGCCAATCCATACAGACATAAAGGATCGCACCCGATACCGCATGGTTGCACATATTGCGCAAGGCTGCCGACAGATACTCGGTGAACTGGCTCTGCGACATTTCGCCGGCACCCATCGCAAACTCCCGGTGCTTGACCGCTCCCAGCCCGCAGACATGGCCATCGATCGGAACATTATAGGGCGGATCGGTAAAGACAAGCCGCGCCTGGTCGTCTGCCATGAGCAGGTGATAGTCTGCCTCGCTACGGGCATCGCCGCACAACAGCCGGTGTCGCCCCAGCTGCCAGACATCGCCATGCTGCGATACAGCTGCGTGTTCCAATGCCGGTATATGATCGGCTTCATCATCATCGTGGCTGTTACTTGCAGCTTCGAGCGTGAAGTCGATCTCGGCAATGCTGAACCCCGTGAGATCCATGTCAAAATCGAGTTCGACCAGTTCCTGAAGCTCGAGTGCGAGCAGTTCCTGGTCCCAGCCCGCATTAAGAGCGAGCTTATTGTCGGCAAGCACACAGGCCTTGCGTTCAGCCAGCGTAAGATCGCCCAGCCGAATGACTGGCACCTCACTCATCCCGAGCAGGCGCGCAGCAGCCACCCTGCCATGGCCTGCCAGGATACGGCCATCGTCATCGACCAGAACAGGGTTGGTAAAGCCGAACCGCTCAATCGAATTTGCGATTTGCTTGATCTGCGCCTTGGAGTGCGTCCGCGCATTTCGGGCGAAGGGTTTCAGGTCATTGATAGGACGATGGTCGAGCTGTCTCTTTGCAAATCTAGTGGTCATGGAATGCCTTTCGTCAGTGAGCATCCCTTTATGATGACCAAAACAAAAGCCAGCGCAAGAGGGGGCACCTCGCTTGCATTACTGTTTCTTAGAGACCTCTCCGAGATCGCTTAGGACCTCTCAGCTTAAACTTACTTGGAGATACTTGGCATAGTAGTGATTCGAAAAACAGTTGTCCTGCAGTAAAAATCGTATAACGTGACCGCATCCCTCCGCTCGACCTGTAAAATAAATTTTAGGCCTTTTGAGGACTATAGCAGCACTTCAAAATCTGGCATTCATCTTGGGCGTGCCCAAGTAGAGCAGATGTTGCGACGCGGGACCTTCACGAGTTCCTCGTCATAAGTCGGTTAGAACATAACGAGGAACTCCAAGCGCCGACGTGGCCAACTGGGAACCGATCTACCGATCCCATTTATCAATAAGAAATCCCACTTATGCGTGCGCTCATCCCGTAAATGGGGTTTACGATCCTACTTTGGCATATGGGAATCCCATTATAGCCAGCGCAAATCCCACCTAGGGCAACTTGAATCCCACCTCGGATGCCGAAAATCCCACAATAGTCGGTCAGAATCCCACTTAAGGAGCCGGAATCCCACCATAACACGTGAATTTGGGGCAATTCCGTGTCGATCCAGATCGGTTTTTCCCTGTTATGTGTGATTTTTTCCCTGTTATTTGGTCGGATATTCCCTGTTCCAAATGCTCAATTAATGAATAAATATGGCGCAATTACAGCATGTTGCAGTAAGAAAACGCCAAAAATCAGCCCAGACAACTCCCTAGTTTCGGCAATAACAGGGAATTACAGGGAAAGCAGGGAAGAGACGCGTTCGCTCTGGACTGCACTGCGCACCAGACAGCAGAAAGAGCCCGCCGAAACGGGCTCTGATCCTCAGCCGAAATAATCCACGGGCTTGATACCATCGCGGTTCCAGGCCTGCTGCCCTTCGCCGCCGCGTGCACCAAATGCCGCCATATCCTGCGTCATCAGGGCAAGCGTCCGTTCGGCATTGGGCATCGCTGCGGGCGTCGTGGATTCGCTGTCGGTCTCAACGCTTTGCAGCATCTCGGCAATGGTGATGACATCAGGACCGCCGCTGTCCTTCGCGATGGCAAGTGCATCGGGAACGCTGGCCAGCCGCGAACCCGCTGCCGGTTGCGTGCTGTAATAATCGAACGGATTGACGTCGGCCGGCATATCGAGGCCAAAGACCAGGTTGCTGCCAAATCGGTCGCGCGGAGCGTCTGTCGATCCGGCGCCGATGATCGCAACGAGCGCGTCAGCCGAGGTTGGGTCGGCTATGACCTCTTCTTCCCCGCCATTTTGCTGGCCCTCGATGGCGGCTGCGGGTTCGATGGAGGAAAGCTCGACCGCCGGATTATCCGGAACAATTCCACCTATCCCTGCCGCATCGGCAATCGAGGTATCAATAGTGGCAGGATCGACCGGCGGATTGATGCCAAGCGTTCCGCCAAGCACTGCGGTGTCGACGGCAGGATCGATCGATATCTCGCCCGGGATGGGGGGCAGATTGTCAATCGGGCCAAAGTCTATGCCGCCGACCGAATTGCCTACCACAGCCTGACCAGGACGGAAAGCAAGTGCGACATTGCCGACGGTTCCGGTCGAGCCATTCTCCCGTTTGAACGTTGCGGTGGAGAGCAGCACATTCTCGCCGATCTTTGCGCTGCCTTCGCGATTTTGGCCGCGCAGACCGATTTCGGTGATGCCAAGCTCGGTGAGCGTTTTCAGCTCGCCCGCATCGGTGACGCCATTGCCATTGGCATCGACCCAGACCTTGAGTTCGCCAAAGCGGACATCATCCTTGTCGAGCACGCCATCACCATTGTTGTCGAGCGCCGCCAGCGCCTCAAGGTCGCTGCGCGCATCCGGATCTTCGGCAGCAAAGCTCAATTCGCTGGCATCGGTGATCTTGCCATCATTGTTGCGGTCGATGACGAGGAAGCCATCGCCTGCACCTGCCCAGCCTGTGTCATCGGCAATGCCGTCGCCATTCATGTCGAAGCTGGCCCGCGCCTTTTTGATCGAGCGCATTTCAACACCATCACCGTCGAGATCGAGGATGATCGGCGATAGCATGCCAAAGTTCTTGCCCTTGAAATTCAGCATGGCCGAAGCCGTCAGCGCACCGGCGCGGCTATCAAGCTCGCCCTTCGTCTTGCGCGGCACCAGCGTCATTTCACCGTTGCTGAAGGCGATCCGGTATTTATCCGCCTGGCGATTGAAGCTAAGCTGCTGCACCGTGATTTTGGGAAGCTCATTAGCGCTAGAGAAATAGGTGAGCGCCGCATCGAGATATTCCATCGTCGTGCCGTTGGTGCGGGTGTAGCTGCCCCGGTTGATCACCGCGACCTCGCCGAAGGCTGTCGTCGCATCGACTGCCGTGCCGGTCAGGTTGAGCGAGCGGACACCGGCAGCGGTCAGCGTCAATATCTCGCCTGCTTCGGCCGCTCCGTCGCCATCACGGTCCTGCCAGATGCGGAAATCAGCAAACCGGGCATCGGTCGAGGACAAGATGCCATCGCGATTGCTGTCAAATGCCCGTAACCCTTCAAGGTCGGATTTCGCGCCCTCGACATCATCGACGAAGCTGAATTCGCCTGCATTGGTTACAGTGCCGTTGCCGTCGCGGTCGAGGAACAGCATGCCTTCGGTCGCGCCAAACCAGCTGGTGTCATCGGCCAGCCCGTCGCCATCAAGATCGTAGCGCGCATTGCTGTCCGCCGCAGAAACAGTCCGCACACCATTGCCGTCGAGATCAAGGATGATCGGCGAGGTGATGTTGACCGTTGCGCCATTTTTAAAGCGCAGGATTTCAATCCCGCTGATCGTGTCGGTGCCATCATTGCCATCGACGCCGGGTTGGTTATCGATAATGCGGACAACGCCATTCAGCGTGCTGATCGAATAGCTGGATTGCAAACCGGTCAGCACCAGCGTGTCGGTGCCAAGACCGCCTGCAACAATATCGTTTCCGGAACCCGCAGTGATCGTATCGTTACCCCCGCCGGTCGTGATGCTGTTTGCAGCGGCATTGCCGGTAACCACGTCGTTGCCCGATCCTGTGATGATATTTTCCATATCGTAAACCGTGTCATTTTCGCCAGCGGTACTGGCGCTGTTGTTGGTCAGATTGATTGTCCAGCCGGTCGTGGCAGCGCCCAGATCGAGTGTGTCGATGCCGCCACCGCCATAGATCGAATCATTGCCCGCGCCGCCGGTCAACCGGTCATCGCCACCATCGCCATATAGCTGGTCGTTGCCGTCGCCGCCAGACAGGATGTCATTATCCGCGCCTGCGTAAATCAGGTCGTTGCCGATGCCGCCCGAAAGCATGTCGGCCCCGACATCGCCTGTCAGCGTGTCGTTGCCGGTGCCACCGTCAATATTGTCATTGCCAGCCCCGCCATAGAGCAGGTCATTGCCGTCGCCGCCGCTGATGCTGTCATCGCCCGCATCGCCCGTGACGGTATCGTTGCCGGAGCCTGCCGAAATGACATCATTGCCGTCGCCAGCATAAAGCTGGTCATTGCCGGTGCCGCCGTCGATCTGGTCATCGCCTGCATCGCCGGTAATGGTGTCGTTGCCCTCTCCGCCGCTGATGACATCATTGCCTGCACCGCCATAAATCTGGTCGTTGCCACCCATGCCATTGATCGTGTCGTTGCCCGAGGTGCCGTTGATCGTGTCGTTGCCACCAGACCCTGTGACAGTGCCCGGATTGTTGCTCTGCGTTACTGATACCGTGACCGTCGCCGTCGAGGTCAGCGAGCCGTCGGTGATGATGTAGCTGAAGCTGCCGGTGCCTGCGGTCGCGATTGTCGGTGTAAAAACAATCTGGCCTGCGCCATTGATGGCGACCGCGCCATTCACAGCGCTGCCCACCGACTGGATCGTCGGCGTCGTACCATCGGGATCGCTATCATTGGCGAGCAAGGCCGCAGGGGCTATGGTCAGGCTGTTGCCGGTAGCAACAGTCAAGCCGCCATCATTGACCGCAACCGGCGCGTCATTGACCGGCGTTACGGTGAGGCGGAAGTTATCGCTTGCGGACAGCACGCCGTCGCTTGCGACCACCTCAATCTCCACGCTGCCATTGAAATTGGCAGGCGGCGTGCCGGTGAAGCGGCGTGTCGTTGCATTGAAGCTGATCCATGCAGGAAGGGCCGAACCATCGGCGAGCCGTGCGGTGTAGCTTAACCTATCGCCATTGGCGTCGGTGAAGCTGTTCGCTGCCAGCGTGAAATCGAACGCGGCATCTTCGCCGGATGACCTGTCGGGTAGCGGCACCGCCACGACGGGCGCGACATTGTTGTGGCTAACCGTCAGACGGAACACATCATTCGCGCTCAGGCTGCCGTCGCTGGCGGTGACGCGAATGTCGTAAGTTCCCTGTGCGCCCACCGGCGGCGTGCCGGTGAAGCGGCGGGTCGCCGCATTGAAGCTGAGCCAGCCCGGCAATGCCGCTCCGCTCGACAGCGTGGCGCTGTATGTAATCGCATCGCCGTCAATGTCAGCGAAGCTGTCAGCAGGCACGACGTAGTCCAGCGCGCTTCCGGTTGAGACATTGGCATCGGCGAGCGGAGTTACCAGCACAGGCGCATCATTCGCGTCGTCGATCGTCAGACGAAAATCGTCCGACGCCGAGGCAATACCATCGCTTGCGGTGACACGAATATCGATTGCGCCCCTGAAATTGGCAGACGGGGTTCCGGTAAAGCGCAATGTCACGGCATTGAAGGCCAACCATTGCGGCAACGCCGCCCCGCTGGTCAATGTCGCGCTATATGTCAGCGTCGCATTGTCGGGATCGACAAAGCTGCCTGCAGGCAGGGAGAAATCGACCGCGACTTCCTCGGCAGAGTTGCGGTCCACCAGAGCCTGGGTCAGGACAGGCGCGTCGTTGACGGGATCGATTGTCAGGACAAAAATATCCGATGCCGACAGCAAACCGTCATTGGCAAAAATCTCGATGGTGAAGCTGCCGTTGAAATTGGCGGGGGGCTGTCCGGTCAGGCGACCCGATGCGGCATCGATTGCCAGCCAGGACGGCAGCGCATTGCCATTTGACAGGCGCGCCGAATAGATGAGCGTGTCGCCATCCGCGTCGGCAAAGCTGCCTGCGGGCAAGGCGATGTCTATCAGGCTGTCTTCATTCACCACTGTGTCGGCAAGCGCTGCCACAAGCACGGGCGCATCGTTAACTGACACGATCCGCAATTCGAACAGGTCGGTAACGCTGGCGGACCCGTCGCTTGCCGTCACAGCCAGTTCGATCGTGCCCGCATAGTTGGCGGGTGGCTGGCCTTGCAAACGACCGGTGGCAGCGTTGTAATTGAGCCAGGCGGGAAGCGCACTTCCGTTTGCCTGCTTCACGGTGATGCTTAGTGCATCGCCATCGGCATCGACAAAGCTGCTGGCAGGGATGGCGATATCGACGAAATTGTCCTCGGCGAACAAAGCATCGGCAATCGGAGCCAGCACAACCGGCGCGTCGTTGACGGAATTGACCGTCAGGCGGAAGACATCGGCGGCCCCAAGGGCTCCGTCCGATGCATATATTTCAATGTCGAGGCTGCCGTTGAAGTTCGCAGGCGGCGTTCCGGTCAGCCTTGCACCGTCGAAAGTCAGCCATTCAGGCAAGGCCGAGCCATTGGCCAGACGCGCCGTCAGAACGAGCGCATCGCCATCGGCATCGGCAAAGGTTGCGGCAGGTATCAGCACATTGACCGGGCTGTCTTCATCGACCGACACATCAGCCAATGTCTGCACCAGCACGGGTGCATCGTTGACTGCATTGATCGTCAGGCGGAAGCCCTGCGTCACACTAAGCGCGCCGTCGCTTGCCGTTATGGCAAGATCGATGCTGCCATTGAAATTGGCGGGCGGCGTTCCGGTGAAGCGGGTGCCGTCGAAATTGAACCATGTCGGCAGCGCGCCGCCACCGGCAAGCGCCGCTGTCAGGGTCAGCGCATCGCCATCGACATCGACAAAGCTGCCGGCCGGAATGGCAATATCGAGCGCAGCATCCTCCAGCGACTGGCGGTTGGCCAAAGTCAGCACGGCAATCGGCGCATCGTTTACCGGCGTGATCGTGAGACGGAAAATATCGGAAACCGACAAGGCGCCGTCAAACGCCGTCACCTCGATATCCAGTGCGCCATGATAATTGGCCGGGGGCGTTCCGGTAAAGCCTGCGCCGTCGAACGACAGCCAGGTCGGCAGAGCCGAACCATCGGCCAGCTTTGCGCTGAGCGTCAACGTTTCGCTGTCGATGTCGGCAAAGCTGCCTTCGGGGAGAGCGATGTTGATCGCAGCATCCTCCGCACTGAAGGCATCGGCCAACGGCGCGGCGACAACCGGCGCGTCGTTGACATTGGTAACGGCGATTGTGACGCTGCCACTGGTTGCAAACTCGCCGTCGCTGGCGCGGAGGGTAACAGTCACCGTGCCAACGTCGCCATTAGCGGGCGTGCCGGAGAAGCTGCGGGTGGCGGCGTCGAAGCTGAGCCACTGCGGCAAGCCCTCGGCTGACCAGACGAGATCGGCACTGTCGATATCGCTGAACATGCCGCTCGCATCGAGTGCGAAGGCGTCGTCCTCAACCGCGACATATTGCGGCACAGGGTTTGTGAAGACAGGCGCGTCGTTCACTGCGCGAACCGTCAATGTGAAGATGTCGCTAGTCGTCAACGCACCGTCCGACGCTGTAACTTCGACATCCAGTGCACCATTATAGTTGGCGGGCGGCGTACCGGTGAAGCGACTGCCATCGAACACCAGCCATGCCGGCAAGGCGCTGCCATCGGCCATCCGCGCACTCAGCGTCAGCGCATTGCCATCGACATCGGCGAAGCTGCCAGCCGGAATCGTAAAATCGATCCCCACATCCTCATCGCTCGCCACATCGGGCAGCAGCGCGGCGACAATAGGAGCGTCATTGACCGCGGCAATTTCGAGGCGGAAGCGACTGGTAGCAGTCAGGCTGCCATCCGATGCCGTCACGTCTATCGTCAGGCTGCCGTTGAAATCGGCGGGTGGTGTCCCGGTAAAGCGGTTGCCATCGAATGACAGCCAGCCGGGCAGCGCGCCGCCGTCGGCCAGCAATGCTGTCAGGGTAAGCATGTCACCATCGACATCGGCAAATGTCCCGGCGGGCACCGCCAGATCGATGGCCGCATCCTCCAGAGACAGGCGGTTGACAAGCGGGGTCATCACAACCGGCGCATCGTTAACGGCATCGATAGCAAGCGTGAATTCGTCCGATACGCTGACATTGCCATCGCTGGCCGTAATACGGATCGATAGCGTGCCATTGAAGTGCGCAGGCGGCGTTCCGGTCAGACGGCCATCGGCGAAGCTCAGCCATGCAGGCAAAGCCGAGCCATCGGCAAGGCTGGCCGTGATCGACAGCGCATCGCCATCGATGTCAGCGAACATCGTTGCAGGGATCGCGATGTCGACCACAATATCTTCGTTGACGGCAATGTCTGCCAGCGGCGTGACCAGTATCGGCGCATCATTGCGGGCATCGACGGTCAGGCGGAAGCTGTCGCTGACGCTGAGGTTGCCGTCCGATGCCGTGACAAGGATGTCGAACACACCGTTGAAATCGGCAGGCGGCTGGCCAAAGAGGCGGCCATTGTCAAATTGCATCCATACGGGCAGCGGCGCACCATTGGAGAGGGTCGCGCTGTAGGTCAGGCTGTCGCCATCGACATCGGTAAAGCTGCTGGCAGGAAGCAGGATATCGAACACCGCATCCTCGGCGATGTTGCGGTCGGCAAGCGCGGCGGCAAGCACAGGAGCATCATTGACCGGCGCAATGACCAGATCGAAGCCGTCGGAAACGCTATATTCGCCGTCGCTTGCGGTGATCGTCAGTCCGATTACGCCGTTGAAATTGGCGGGCGGCTGCCCGGACAGGACTCCGTTCGCATAATTCAGCCATGACGGCAGCGGGCTGCCATCCGCGAGCGTGACGGAATAGCTGAGCGCATCGCCATCGACATCGGCAAAATTACCGGTCTGCAAGGTGAAGGCAAAGCCCTGATCCTCGACCCCGGCCTGATCTGCGACGGCCGCAGACAGGACAGGCGCGTCGTTAACCGGTGCAATTGCAATCACCAGCTCGCGAACGACATCGATCTGGCCGTCCGATGCAAAGATCTCGAGCGAAAGCGTACCGTTAAAATTGGCGGGCGGTGTTCCGGTGAAGCTGCGCGTCCGGCGGTCGTAGCTGAGCCATGCGGGCAGGGGCGCCCCACCAATCCCGCGCACCTCGACCAGCAGCGTATCGCCATCGACATCGGTCGCGAGATTGACGGGCAGCGTTGCAGCAAAGGGCTGGTCCTCAAAGCCGCGCAGTGTCGGGATCGCAGCAATGACCGGCGCGTCGTTGATGCTGGCGACATTGACGGTCACCCGCGCAATGTCGGTCGTGCCGCTGAAATCGGTAATTTCATAATCAAACCAGGCCGGACCATTGAAATTGGCGTCGGGCGTGATGATCAGCTGGCCGATGCCATTGTCGGTCACGGTCACGCCCTGCATGTCGACGATGCGGCTGAAGACAAAGGCTTCGTCGTCGCGCTCGAAATCATTGTCGAGCAATTCGCTGCGGAAGATCGTCAGAACCGCGTCTTCGTTCGTTGCCAGCACATCATGGATCGCAACCGGATTGTCATTGACCGGCACCACATCGATTTCGACCGTGCCCGTTACTGGGAAGCCCGATGCGTTGGTAACCTCATAAATCAGCAGCAATTTGCCGAAATAATGGGCGTCGGGCGTGACGCGATACTGGCCATTGTCGAGCTGTGCGACGCTGGCATTGGCAGGATCGCCGACAAAGCCGAGGAAGGTCAGTTCTGTGCGTTCCGGATCATAATCATTGGCGATCAGCACCGCAGGATCAATATCGATAAACGTATCTTCGAGGAGGCCAAAGCCATGGTCGGATACGGCAATCGGAATATCGAATGTCGGCAGGATCGTCAGCGAGACATAGCCCACGCTGTCATCGCCATGCTGGTCGGTGACCCGGTAGGAGAAACCGGCATTGCCATAATAGCCGGCACGCGCGGTGAATACTGCCGTGTTGCCGACCATCTGGACCGTGCCATTGTCGCCATCGAAGACCGAGACGATGCTGAAGCTATCGCCCTCTATATCGCGGTCGTTGACGAGCAGCGCAGCGAGATCGATCGTGAGCGGCTGGTCCTGATCGCCGACAAAGACCCCTTCAGGATTGTTCAGCGTGCCGACACCATCGCGATTGGCAATGGGCGCATCGTTTACAGCTGCGATGTTTACGGTGAAGCGGCCCGTGCTCTGGTTGCGCCCGTCGGTTACGGTATAGCGGAATGTCGCCGTGCCGCTGACATTCTCAACCGGCGTAAAGACATAACGTCCGCCGGGCAGCCGCTGGATGCGACCCTTGCCGTCGGACAATTCCATCGAGACGAAGCGAACCGTATCGCCATCAAGATCGCTGTCATTTCCAACAAGATCGGCTGCGGTGAATTCGAACGCTGTGTCTTCGTCGGTGTTGAACACATCGTTGACCACGGTCGGGGCGCGATTGGTCGAGGCAACGTTGATCAGAGCCGTGCCCGTGCGTGCGCCGTCCGTATCGTCGGTGATGACATATTCGAAGCGCGCCTCGCCGGAGAAATCGACGCCCGGGGTAAAGGTTATCGTCTGTGCAACTTCATCATATACCAACGTTCCGCCGACCGGGTTCAACGCGCCGACGAAGCGGATCGGATCGCCGTCTACATCGACATCATTGGCCAGCAATTGCGCGACTGTGATGACAATGGGTGTTTCTTCGACAGTGTTGAAGCTGTCGGTCCGCGCATAGGGCGCTTCGTTCCGCGCCTCGATATCGATTGTGACCGTCGCGGTCCGATCGCCCTGCAGATCATCGGTGACCGTATAGGTAAAGCTGTCGGTACCTGAATAGGCAGCGTCTGGCGTGTAGGTGACCGTTGCATAGTGCTTGCCATCGAACAGCCTACGGGCCTGCTGGGTCTGGCTGTCGCCGCCAAGCGTTGCCGTCCAGACAATGTCGTAACCGGCACGCAGGTCGAACGGCACCACTGCCGTGATGCGGCCCGTTGCGGCATCGATACTCATCCAGCTTGGCAGATCGCTGCCATCGGCCAGTTTTGCGGTCCAGATGCTTCCAGCTGTCGCCGGAGCGGGTGCGTCGAGGCTAATGGTGCCGTCATTGACGACGACTGTGCCATGACCTGCCGCCGACACCGACTTGACGCGCAGATAGTCGCCATCATCCTCGCGGTCGTTACGGATCAGATCCATCAGGTTGAAAGTGATGGCTTCATCCTCAATCGTCGCCAGCGCATCGCTGACGGCGTGGGGCCGTTCTGCCGAGGGCAAGACGTTGAACACAACCGTCCCGCCATTTTGCGAAACCCCGCCCTTTTCGTCGATGGTTGTGTAGCCGAAGACGACCGAGCCGTTATAATCTTCAGGTGCGGTCAGATTGACCTGTTCCGCTGCAGTGCGGATGCCGAAGCGATCAGCGCTATCCTCGATAATGTGGAAATAGCGGTCGATGATCACATCGGTAATCAGCGACATGTTCGGCAGGCTACCACCATTGCCAATTACGTCGAGACGCAGCGGCAGCGCGCCCACATAACTTTCCGGCGGCAGGCCGTTAAAGCCGAGCGTATCGCGATCAAAACCAAGCCATGTTGGCAGCGGCGCTTCGCTCTCGCGCTTGGCGACAATCGAGGATGCAGTGCCGAGGTCGAGCGCGAACAGGCCCTGCGAGGCGAAGAAGTCGTCCTGCTGTAGCAGCGCATTGATCGCAGGGTCGATTGGCTGGCCGGGATTGATGACAAATTCCAGCGTGAAGCCGCGCTTTGCCGAGGTGTAAGTCCGTTCGGGCAGCGAAACTGCATCGGGCGTGAACGTGATCTGCAACCGCACATTCTGCGCATTCGCTGCGGGCGGCTCGCCGGTCAGCGACAAAGTCATCGTTTCAAGGTCGAATTCAAGCCAATCGGGCAGCGCGCGGCCGCCTTCCAGACTGACGCTGAACGCACCGTCACTGACATCGAACAGCGCGATACCGCTGCGATAGGCAAGGCCTGTGGCCAGACCCGCTGCTGCGGGGTCAATGCTGACCTGGTCAGTGAAGACCGTTGCCGCCGCGCCACCTTCGCCTGAGCGGGTGAAGGTCAGCGTGACATCGACGGGCGCAGTCATTCCTTCTGGAGGCGAACCGGTGAACGAGAGGGTGGCCGCATCAAAGCTGAGCCAGCCCGGCAACGCATCGCCATTGGCAAGCGCCGCCGTGACAGTGACGCCTGCGCCAAGGTTGTCCGCGCCAAAGGCAATTTCCGAACTATGCTGCTGGCGCACGACATAGTTGGACAGGATTGATGGGCCGACCGGTAGTCCATTTGCCAATGCTGTGCGGTCGGCATCGCCTGCAAAGGTGAAGCGGTGCAGATATGATGCGCCGCTGACCGATTTCAGGATGACATGGACATTCTGGGCAACGCCTTGCGGCAGCGTGCCGGCAAAGGTCATGCTGGCCGTGTCGAAATTCAGCCAGCTGGGCAGATCCTCGCCATTGGCCTGCTTGGCAATGACGCTGTAGCCCGGCGACAGATAGCGTTCCTGCATCGCGCCGATGACGCCCGCACTGCGGAAGAACAGCACATCGCCTTCAGGCTCGATGTCATTGCCGAAAACCTCGGCCGGAATGACGAACAGCGGCCGGTCCTCGATACCGCTGACCTGATCGTCGCGCAGGATCGCGCCGTCGTTGCGCGGCAAGATGGTGATCGCGACATAGCCTGTTGCCGTTCCGCCCTTGCCATCGCTGATGCTGTAATCGAACCCGGCACTGCCGTTAAAGTCGGGCCGCGCCTTGAATTCGATTTTGCCATCGGCGTTCATCTTCACCTTGCCATTGTCGGCGAAGCGTTCGACGCTGACAAAGCTGAGCGTATCGCCATCGGCATCGCTATCATTGGCCAGCAATTGCGCAGGATCGATGACGATGATCTGATCCTCGAGGATCGTGAAGCGGTCGGTATTGGCCTTTGGCGCATAATTGGCCGGAAGCACGCGGATATAATAGTTCAGCGTTGCCGCTGCGCCGCGCGCGTCGATCACGTCAAAGGCTATGGTGGCATAGCCCTCTGAATCAGGCGTGAAGGCAATGTTGCCAGTGGCTTCGTCCAGCACAGCGTTTCCATTGGCCGCGGCATCGCCGTCCAGCGCCTCATGCAATCCGGCAAAGCTGAAGGCATCGCCCTCGACATCATAGACGCGGCGCATCAGGTCTGCGACGGTCAGGGTGGTTGTCCGGCCAAAGCGAACGCTCTGGTCGATCCGGTCGCCCTTGCGCGGCGCGTCGTTGACCGCGGAGAACTGGACGTCGACCGAGCCGTAAGACTGCGCGCCGTCAGGGTCTTCCAATATGTAGCGGAATCCGGCCGCGCCATAATAGTCGCCGCGCGAAATCACCTCAAGGAATGCGCCATTCAGACGCGCCGACAGATTGCTTCCTTCCATCCAGATCGGCTGGCTGCCGTCATGATCATAAGGATCGATCTTCGCGCCATTTTCATCGAGGAACGGCAGGATGCCGACAATGCGCAGCTCCTCCCAATCATTATCGATGTCATAGTCATTGGCTTTGAGCAGATCGTTGATGCGGATGCGCAGGATGACGTCTTCCTCGCCATTTTGCGGCGCATCATCGACGGCAACCGGGGCGTCGTTGACGGGTGCGACATTGACGCGCACACGGCCTGTGGTCTCGCGGCCATATTCGTCGCCGACAACATATTCGAAATAGGCCTGACCATTATAGTCCGGGTTGGCGAGGAAAGCGATTTTGCCGTCTGCAGTGATCGAAGCCGTGCCTGTCGACGAGCCGCTGACCGAAAGCAGTCGCAGATTTGCAACACCTTCAGTGGCATCATTCGCCAGCAATGTCGCGGGATCAATGATCGCTGTGACGTCTTCGACGCCAAACAGGTAAACATCGTCCTCTGCATTGAAACGGCCAATGCGGGCCAGTGCCTCGATCTTGTCGCGGTCCCAGACCACGCCATTGCCGAATGCGATTTCCTCGATGCCGGTTTCGCGGCCAAGGAAATGATCCTTCACCAGCACCGTGTCATAGGTCAGCACGCCTGCGATATTCTCAAGCTCGACCAGCAGGTCATTGCCCTGACGGACGACCGATACATCCTTGGGCAGTACGCTGCCCTTCAGGACGACACGGTCAATGTCCGCAGCATCGCCAAGCTCGGTGACGACATCATTGTCGCTGTCAAAGCCAAGCAAATAGCTGTCGGAGCCGATGCCGCCGGCAATCTGGTCCTGCCCATAGCCGCCGTCAAATGTGTCGGCTCCGCTGCTGCCGATAAAGCTGTCGGCGAAGACCGAACCCAGCAGCTTTTCAATGGAAATCAGCGTATCGCCCGCCGCGTCGATCCCGGCCAGACCCTGGCCCAGCGCCAGATTGACGGTTACCGCCTCGTCAGCATTGCTGTAATCGGCGGTGTCGAACCCGCCACGACCATCGATAATGTCCGCGCCAATACCGCCGCGCAGACGGTTATCTGCCGCATCGCCGCGTATGATATCGTCATGGTAGGAACCCTGGACGATTTCGATGTTGGCGAATGTATCGCCAAGCGCATCGCCGCCGCCTGCTGCTGCATCGGCAAGATCGATGGTCACGCCCTCGAGCGACAGGGTGAAGTCGGCAATATCCTCACCATCGCCGCCAACGAGCTGGTCCGCGCCGCGACCGCCGATCAGCAGGTCATTGCCGCCGCCGCCGATCAATATGTCGTCGCCGCGACCGCCCTCCAGCCTGTTATCGCCGCTATCGCCTTCCAGACTGTCGGCATAATCGCTGCCAATCAGATTCTCTATGCTGATCAGCGTGTCACCGGCAGCATCGCCGCCTGTCGCAGTGCCATTGGCCAGGCTGATCTGCACACCCTCGGTCGAAGGCGAGCTTGCCGTTGCATCGAAATAATTGGCGGTGTCGATACCTTCGCCGCCGTCGAGTATGTCCGCGCCTATGCCGCCATCAAGCGTATCGTTACCGATCCCGCCCAGCAAGATGTCGTCGCCGCCGCGGCCCTCCAGCCTGTCGCGTCCGCCAGCCCCTTCAAGCCTGTTATCGCTGCCGTCACCGCCGAGCGTATCGTTGAAGCCGGTACCGACCAGCGCCTCTATGCCGACATAGACATCGCCCGCCGCAACTCCGCCCTGGCCAACGCGGCTTTCAAGGTCGGCGCGCACACCGATATTGGAGCCTGCAAAAATGACCGTGTCATAGCCGTCACCGCCTATGATATAGTCACCGCCAAAGCCGCCATCGACGATGTCATCGCCTGCGCCTGCGTCAATGGTGTCATCGCCATCGCCGCCCATTATGATATCGGCTCCGGCCCCTGCATCGATTACATCATTGCCGCCCGCGCCCTCGATGCGGTCATCGCCGCCAAGCCCGAAAATCCGGTCGGCGCTCGACAGGCCCAGGATCGTTTCGGCAAGCTCATTGCCGACGACATAATCGACGCGCGGCGTGCCGCGCAGCAGGCCGGAATAGGTAGCATCGACATTCACGGTGATGAAGGCAATGTCCTCCAGCCCGGTTGAATCGACCACGCGATATTGCAGCGTGGCTTCTCCTGTGTAGCCGGGATCGAAGCGGATGACGGCGAACTGCTGTCCTTCGAAAGTGACGAGCTCGACCGTGCCGACGGTGACATCATTGCCCAGCGCAAGCTGGTCGGCATCGAGTACAGCATCGATGCCGACGAAGCGCGGACGGCGCGATGCTGCGGCATATTCGATTTCGTCGGCTGACATCACGCCATCGCCATCGGTATCGCCTTCATCGACGTCATAGTCGTTGAGCAAGATATCGCTGACGCGGACGACCAGCGGGATTTCGAACGGCGTATAATAATCGGGGTCATCGACCGCCGTCGGATCATCGTTCGACGCGGCAATCGACAGGTTCACATAGCCGATAGCCTCGCCGCCTTCGGGCGTGTCGTCGGTGATGCGGTAGTAGAAACCGGTCGTCGATGTCGCATTGGCATTGGGCGTGAAGACAATGTTGCCGTCGGCATCATATTCCAGCCGCCCGTTGATATCGCGGTCAGCCCAGAAATTGACAAAGCGTAAGGGATCGCGGTCGAGATCGCTATCGTTGGCGAGCAGGACCGAGATCGGGATCGTCCGGGGCAAATCTTCGAGCACCACGACATTGTCGGTCCGCGCCACCGGCGGTGCGTCGCTGACATTGGCGAAGAACAATGTGACCTTGCCATCATCGACCAGCCCCTGCGGGTCGGAAATGAGATAATAGAAGGTCGCTTCGCCCCAGAAATTTTCATCGGGCGTGAAGATGATTGTGCCGCGATCGGTAAAGCTGATGTCACCGTTTACCGCTGTCGGTACGCTGTTCTGATCGGTCAGGAAGGTGACCGTGAAACCTTCGACATCGGCATCGTTTTTCAGAAGCTCGATAATCGGGATTTCGAGCGCAACATCCTCTGAACCGCGCAAGAAGCGGTTGTCGTCATAATGGTCGTTGCCCGCGACCGGACGATCATTGACCGGTTGATAGACGATGGTTGCGCGCGACCAGGCAAAGCCGCCCTGGCCATCGCTCACCCGATAATCGAACCATGCATCGCCGTTGAAATTCGCCCAAGGCGTGAACAGCACGGTTTGGTTTTCGAGCAGGCGGGCCGAGCCGCCATAGCTTGCGCCCGTCCCGACAATGCTCAGCACATCGTCGTCAGGATCAATGTCGTTCGACAGCAGGCCGGGCACGATATTGCCATCGATTTCCTGTGCCAGCGCGTTGATGACAATTGGATTATCTTCGTTAATCGGCCCGCCGAACTGCGTGGTTTCGATCCGGTCGACCGCCGGCTGCGGCGCGTCGTTGACGGGCGCGAAATTCAGATTGACCCGTGCGGTGGAGGTCAGGCCGCCTGCATCGGTAACGACATATTCGAAATGGGCATTGCCCCAATAATAGTCGCGCGGCCGGACATGGATAAGCCCGTCTGCCTCGATCGACACGCTCACATTGCTATTCGAAATGACCTGCGAAATGGTCAGCGCATCGCCGTCGATATCGCTATCATTGGCAAGCAAGCTGCGCGGATCGATGGTCAGCGTAACGCCTTCGGTCCCTGCTATCGTGCCATTGTCGCGCGCGACCGGCGCATCGTTGACCGGTGTAACCGTGATGAAGACCTTGGCATTGGCAGCGCCGCCTTCGGGCGTATTGGCCAGATAGCTGAATTCTGCCGTGCCGTTGAAATTGGCGTTTGGCGTGAAGTTGATATTGCCGTCGCTCGACAGCGATACAATGCCGCCAACGGCACCATAGACCTGTCCGACGATCATCCGGTCGCCATCGAGATCGTTAGACAGCAGCCGCTCGACGCGGATGTTGATCGAGCCATCCTCTGTGACGGTAAAGCCGCGGTCTTCGCGGGCGGTGGCAATGGGGCGGACACGGATATCGACATTGGCCGTGTCGAATGCGTTGCGGCCATCGGACAATGTATAGCTCAGCGTCGTTGCGCCATAGAAGCCGCCGGTCGCGGTATAGACGATATTGCCCTGCGCATCGAAGGTCGCAACACCATGCGCGCCGCCATCGACGGCAACGATGCGCAACGGATCGCCATCGGCATCGATATCGTTACGCAGCAATTGCGATGCCAGGATCGTGATCGATTGCCCCGTGGTCAGCGTATAATAGCCATCGTCGGCTGCGGTCGGTGCCCGGTTATCGATCAGGTTGCGGATCGTTGACTTGGTCCATTCGACGCCATCGGCAAAGACGATGCGTTCGATACCGCGCCCGTCGGCAGCCAGTGCATCGACGATGGTCAGGCTGTCATCGGTCGATGAGGCGAATTGAATGACAACCGTTTCACTGCCCCGGAACAGGCGGGAAACCGATGCTTCTTCCGAGGTGAAGTCGGCGATGAAGATCGCATCACTCTGATTGGTGGCGGCAGTGTCATCCTGCACGGTATCATGCCCGCTGCCACGCGCGAAATTATAGCTGTCCGCGCCGTTTGCGCCCGACAGGAAGTCATCGCCACCGCGCGCTGCAAAGACGTCGCCCGCGTCAAAACCATAGGCCTTGTCATCGCCGCTGCCGTCAATATCGGCAATGGCGCGGGCGCGCATAGCGGCGAGATTCCAGATCGCGCCATCGGCAAATTCGACCGTGAAGGCATTTCCGGCCGCAAGCGCGCCTGTCAGCACGATACGATCCGCGCTGCCGTTAAAGGTCATCACCAGATCGAGATTGTCGGGCCCGCCGCGCACGGCGGTCGCCACATCGGCCAGCTTATAGTCGACAAGACGCAGCCGGTCTGCCTCTGTGCTGAAGCCCTCAATCCGGTCGCGGCCATCGCCGCGGCGGAACAGATAGCTGTCCGCGCCTGCGCCGCCCGATACGCTGTCGTCACCACGTCCACCCGCCAACAGGTCGGCGGCATTGGTGCCGACGATCACATCGTCGCCGTCGGTTGCCTGCGCAGCGACCAATCCGGCGCGGATATCGGCAAGCCCCAGCACGACGCCGCTATCAGTCAGCAATATGCGCTCGATACCGCCATTGTTGCTGGCCAACGCGTCGTAGATCGTAATCTCGTCGCCGTCCTGCGCGAACAGGATCGTGAGGTCATTGCCGTCAGGCGTACGGCGCACAAAGCGCAGCTCTGCAAAATCATAGCCCGAAATTTCAAGCACATCGTTGGCCGATGTCGCGCCATCGCGGATGCTGTCCCGCCCGTCTCCGCGCGCATAGCGGTAGATATCGTCGCCGCCATTGCCCGCGAGCCGGTCATTCCCCAAACCGCCTGCAAGCGTATCGGCACCGGTATCGCCCACAATGACATCATCGCCATCGCTGCCCGCGCGGGCGATCAGGTCGGCCATTGTCCAGTTGGTGCCGTCGGCAAAGCGCACAGCCTCTATCCGGCCAGATGCCAGCGCATTTTCGATAGTGACCCGGTCAGACGTACCAACAACGGCGAGAACAATGTCCTTGCCATCGCTGCTCTGGCTGATGCGCAGCATCGATGTCGTGATGCTAGGTGCGAATTCCAGGACATCGTTCGACCCGCCGCTATCGGCGATCCGGTCTGCGCCGTCCCCGCTGGTGAAGCGGTAGAGATCATTGCCCGCGCCGCCCAGCAGCCAGTCGGCCCCCGCACCGCCTGAAAGCGTGTCGTTGCCGTCGAGGCCGCTCAGCCGGTCATCGCCAGCGCCGCCCAAAAGCATATCGTCAGCAGCTGTCCCGATCAGGACATCATCGCCGCCGGTTGCCGCAATACGCATCGCCGCAAGCGTTGCGGCATTCCAGACGCTGTCGTCGGCAAAGCGCACTTCGATGGTGCTGTTGCCCAATTCGATCCGGTCGCCGCTGCCAATAATTTCGAGCGCGACGGTGCTGCGCCCAGCCACAACGCGAACGTCGGAGGCCGCTATGCCCTCGCCAAACCGCAGGACATTGGCACCGGCCGCGTCATCAATGACATCCTGCCCATCGCCACGGTTGAAGATATAAACATCGTCACCGCCCGCGCCCTTGAGGAGATCGTCGCCCGTGCCGCCCGTCAGCGTGTCGGCCAGCGCCGAGCCGGTTAACGTGTCATTGCCTGATGCACCGCGCAGATCGGCATTGGTTCCGATGGCCAGCAGGCTGTCGTCTCCAGCGCCGCCAAGCATCGATGCCGCCAGAACCGCATTCCAGGTCCAGATTGTGCCGTCGGCAAATTCAATCTGTTCCAGGCTGGTCGAAGCGCCGCCGACGAGCGCGTTGCTGAGGCGGATGCGCCCGCCATCATCATTGATCCGCAATTCGATATGCGTGCCGCCGATCTGGACCACGCTGACATCGTCGGGGTCGATCCCGGCAGCGAAGATCAGGCGATCTGCGCCGCCTGCATCGGACAGCACATCACGGCCATCGCCGCGCGCGAAATAATAGCTGTCGGCGCCCGCACCGCCAGAAAGCGTGTCATCGCCCTTGCCGCCGTCAAAATAGTCGGCATCGCTGCGCGTATTATTGGCGTCACCGCCGACCAACAGGTCATCGCCGCTGCCGCCGGCCAATATGTCGATGCCTTCGCCGCCATAGAGACGGTCATGCCCCTGACCGCCCGACAGCCAGTCATTGCCGAAGCCGCCTTCGATCACATCGGCATCCGCGCCGCCCGCCAAGCGATCATTGCCGCCAAGGCCGGTTATCGTGTCCGCGCCGCCATTGCCGAATATGCGGTCGTTCAGCGGGCCGCCGGTCAGGCTGTTGCCCGCATCATTGTCATTGATACGGATCGAATTGTCGGCGTCGATCGGCAAGCCGCCGAAATTGTCGGCGGTAAGCGCCGCGACATTCACGCCCTGCAGCCGCAGCAATATGCGTTCGATCCCATCGTCATCGTTCAGCACGACCAGCGCGTCGGCACCGTCCTGCCGCAGGCTGACCAGCCCGCTTTCGAACGGGTTGGGGTTGCTGATCGCAAAGCGAATGATGTCGCCGCCCGCACCTGCAGCAAAGTCGGTTATGGTGTCGCCAACAAAGTCGGCGGGTAGCCCCGAAGTCGGCAGGAAACGATAGCTATCACGGCCCGCGCCGCCAGTCAGTATGTCGGCAACATTGTCTCTTGCGACATCGGCGAACAGGTCGTTGCCGGCACCGCCACTCAACACATCCGCGCCCTCGCCGCCGAGGATGAAATCATCGCCGTCACCGCCGGTCAGCGTCTCGTCGCTGCCGGTTCCGAACAGCTGCTGCCCGGTCACCGCAGCATCGTGCCCCAGGCGCGCCTCTACATCGGTAAGCGCCAATATCACATTGCCGTTGCTGACTATAATCTGCTCAATCGTGTCGGCCGCAGTCGCGGCAAAGGCATTGCGGATGATGATGCGGTCGCTGCTATTCGCAAAGCGGATCGTCAGGTCATTACCCGAACTGCCGGTGCGGCTGAAACGCATGTCTTCCAGCGCATAGCCATCGATGCGCAGCGTATCGGCTGTCGCATCGCCGCCATCGCGGATTTCGTCGACACCGTCGCCTGCGGCAAAGATGTACAGATCGCCGCCAGTCCCGCCGACCAGCATATCCGCACCCGTGCCGCCTGTCAGGCTGTCTGCGCCAGCGCCGCCCTCCAGCCTGTCGGCATCGGTACCGCCCAACAGCGTATCATCGCCGCCATTGCCGAGAAGGATATCATTCCCGGCCTGCCCGGCGATCAGGTCATTGCCCGTCGTGCCCGAATAGCTGTCGGCACCCGCCGTCCCGGCCATCGATCGGGAAAGCAGGTCGGCATGCGTCCATATCGTCGCAGGATCGTCCGCAAAACGCACTTCCTCGATAATATTACCCGCCGCGCTAACGACATTGGTCAGCGTCAACCGGTCAATGCTTCCCCGGATTTTCAGGATCAGGCCGGTCGTACCCTGACGCACGACTTCAATGTCTGACGCCGATATGCCAGTCCCGAATTCGATGCGGTCAATTCCGGCGCTGTCGGTGACGACATCCTGGCCGTCGCCTGCATTAAAGCGGTAAATGTCGTTGCCCGCACCGCCCGTCAGGCTATCGCCGCCGGTCCCGCCTGCGAGTATATCGTCGCCAGCGTCGCCCAACAGGCTGTCATTGCCCGCCCCGCCCGACAGGCTGTCATTGCCGCCCAGCGCATAGAGCGTGTCGTCTCCATCGCCACCCGCCAGGACATCATTGCCGCCAGTGCCATATATTATATCGTTGCCCGTCGTGGGCTGCATCGCCATGGCCAACAGCTGCGCATGGCTGAGCACCGCTGCCGCATCGTCGGCGAAACGGATTTCCTCGATCACATTGGCGGCGTTATTCTGCGCCCCGACCAGCGTCAGGCGGTCGTTGCTGCCCCGGATCGACAGCAGCAGGCCGCTGCTGCCCACCTGCCGCACCTCGATATCGGAAAGCGCGATGCCGGTACCGAATTCGATCCGGTCGATGCCGGCCGTATCGGTGATACTGTCCTGACCATCGCCGCGATTGAAGCGGTAAACATCATTGCCGGCACCGCCTGCCAGCGCGTCATCGCCTGTTCCACCGACAAGGATATCATTCCCGGCATCGCCGGCCAGGCTGTCATTGCCCTGTTCGCCGGACAGCTGGTCATCGCCGTCGCCGCCGGTCAGATTGTCGTCGCCATCGCCGCCATTTAGCAGGTCAGCACCGCCCAAGCCGTTCAATGTGTCATTATTGCTGGTTCCAACAAGCGTATCGTCAGTCGATGCTGTTGTGATGATTTGTCCGCTTGGCGCAACAATGCGCGATACTATCTCCGCGCGATCCCAGATCGTTCCATCGGCGAAACGGATTTCGTTGACGCCATAGCTCTCGCTATATCGCGCGTCGCGGACCGTTATGCGGTCTTCGGTACCGGCAATGCGGATGACAAGATCATATTCATTATCTTGCGCGAATTCGACAATTACGTCGCCCGGCAGGATCGTGGCATCGAAAATGATGCTGTTATAACCAAGCGATGGCCCGACTTCCTGCCACCCCTGATAATCGGATATTATATCCTGCCCGAAACCGCGGGAGAAATAATAGCTATCAGCGCCGTCACCGCCATATAGCTCGTCATTGCCACTGCCGCCGGTGATATGATCGTCGCCACCATAGGCATCAATCAAATCATTTCCAGCCTGCCCATCAAAGGTTTCGGCGCGGCCGGGGCCCCAGCCATCGCCGCCGCTATATGCGCCGTACAGCTCGTCATCCAGCGCGGTCCCGGTCGCAGTATCGGCAGCATCGCCGCTCTGATAGGTCGGGTCGATTGTGACCGCCCGGTCGAGGAGGGCACCACTATTCCATAGCGTGCCGTCTGAAAATTCGATCTGGAATGCCCAGAGTGGGGCATCGATACGGATGCGGTCTTCGGTTCCGGCGATCCGGATAAAATGATAATTGTCGCCGCCGCCTTCAAAATCCGATATAAAATGTCGTTCGATGATGACATCGGCGGGCGCAATTGTGTCGTCGAAACGGATCGTGCTGGTGTACCAGCCTTCGGAACCCTCAAGCCCCTCGCTATATTCCGCGATATAGTCTTGCCCAAAGCCGCGCGAGAAAATGTACGTATCATTGCCGTCCCCGCCGACAAGTTGATCGTCTCCAGTTCCGCCCCTCAGCTGATCTTGGCCGGAGCTTCCATAAAGACGGTCATTGCCACCGCCGCCGTTGAGATTGTCATCGCCGCTGCTGCCCGAAAGGACCTCATCGGCATCGCTGCCTGCGTAGATACCGGTGCCGTTGCCGCTCAGATATTCGCCCGGCATAATGGCAGCATTGGCCACGATTTCTGAATAGGAAATCGTCGTGCCATCGGCGTAGCGGAAGTTGAATTCGCCATAGACTGTGATGCGATCGTCGGTCCCCGCAATCGCAATGACAAGCCCGTCTTGATTAGGGCGGACAAAAAATCCGACATCGCCGGTAGCGATGCTGCTGTCTATTTCGATGATATCGGTGCCGGAAGCGTCCGATGAGATGTTGATTTCGTCCTGGCCAAAGCCAGCCGAAAAACGATAGATATTGGCGCCGTCACCACCATAAAGATAATCGTCGCCAGCTCCTCCCGTCAGGACGTCGTCGCCAGCACCGCCCTCGAGCCAGTCATTGCCCGCACCGCCATCGAGTAAATCGTTGCCAAAACCACCATCCAGACCTTCATCGGCGGCGGTTCCGGTCAGCACATCGTCGTTTGTTTGACCGGCCAGATTGAGGCCGGATGCCGGGGTAGCCATCGCCAGCAGATCGGCATGGGTCCAGACGATATTGCCGACAAAACGAATTTCCGTCGGCGCGAAATCAGGGTTGACGCCGCCTTCCAATGTTAGCCGGTCATCGCTGTTCGCGCGTGTCAGGATCAGACTTTGGCCATCGACCGACAATGCAACGCTGATATCGCCGGGCGCAATACTGGCATCGAATTCGACGATATCATTGCCCTTTGTCCCTGTCTGCCAGGGCCAGATCGCCGCATTGACAATATCATTGCCAAAGCCGGCGGAGAGCCGGACGATGTCATCACCTGTGCCCAGCGTTATCCGGTCATTGCCTGCGCCACCGTCGAGAATGTCATTGCCGCCTTCGCCCGACAGCATGTCATTCCCTGCGCCGCCGATTATCGTCTCGCCGGCAGAGCTGCCCCATAGATCATCATCGGACGCCGTACCGTTGAGCGGTGCACCGCTACCGTCGGCATTTTGCGACAGTCCCTGCGGCCCGCCCGCCAGCGCAAGCACCTGCGCGCCGGTCCAGACTGTGCCGCTGTCGAAACGAATTTCGGGGGGTTCATTCTGGCTCTGCCCAACGACGTAGCGCAGCGTGATGCGGTCGTCGCTTCCATCGATGCGAATGATGAGGTCGTTGCCATTGGCGTGCTGTTCGACCGTTACATCCGCCTCGTCGATGCTACCGTCAAAGATGATCGCGTTTTCGCCCAGGCCCCAGTCGTTGATCGTATCCGACCCGAAACCGGCGGAGAAATGATAGACATCGGCACCCGAACCGCCATCGAGATCATCATCGCCAGCGCCGCCGGTCAGCGCGTCATTGCCATAGCCCCCGGTCAGAATGTCGTGGCCCGAACCGCCTGATATTAAGTCATCCCCGCCCGCGCCATCGATATAGTCGTCGGAGGCGGAGCCGGTCAGTGTCTCGTCCAAATCATCGCCAGAGAGAATGATATCGGCAACAGGCGTTGCCATTGCGAGCAAATCGGCATGCGACCATGACGGCCCATTTTCGAATGACACCCCGGCGATGCGGCTGTCATCATTTGCGGCGTTCGTAATCGTGATGCGGTCGCTGCTGCCTGCAACGCTGAGCCACAAATCACCCCATGCTGTGGTCTGAACGACGATGCTGGCCGGAGTTACCGATGCATCGAAGCGAATGATGTTGGTATCGGCGCCTTCGATATTCTCGTCATAAATAAAGTCTTGGCCGAAACCTGCCGAAAAGCGATAGGTGTCGCTTCCCGAACCGCCCGACAATTGGTCGTTGCCAGCCCCGCCATCGATTATGTCATCGCCCGACTGGCCATAAAGCCGATCATTGCCGCCGCCGCCTGAAAGCTCGCCCGCGCCGCTGTTGACCTGCAGTTCATCATCACCGTCGCCGCCCGTCAGGACGACAATGGCAGATACAGGCGTGTCGATCGTTGCGGGGACTTCGCTTACCGCATTATCGGCCAGATACAGGCTGTCCCAAACATCGCCATTGGCAAAGCGGACTTCGGCAATATCCGACCAGTCGTTGACGTAAATCCTGTCGGAACCGACCCGGAGGAAAAATTCCGTGTTGTCGACGCCATTTTGCGCGACAATTTCGACATCGTCGGCCGAGATCGTTGCATCAAATACAATGACATCCACCGGCCTTGGGCTTTCATTCGATTGCCAGTCGGTATTCGAGATACGGTCCTGACCGAAGCCAGCCGAAAAGCGATAGATATTGGTGCCGGTGCCACCGTCCAGATAGTCGTTGCCGGTGCCGCCGACCAGCTCATCGTCGCCATCGCGGCCATAAAGGCTGTCATTATTGGACCCGCCCGACAGGCTATCGTCTCCGCTGCCACCGTCGAGAGCATCGTCATCGGCCAGACCGGAAATGCTATCATTGCCCTGGAATCCGTCGATCCGGTCAGCGCCAGCGCTGCCGGTCAGTATATCGTCAGACGCGATACCCTCGGCATAGACCGTCTCGCCATTGCCATATCCGATATCGACCGAACGGTTGACGAGCTCGCTGAAGTTCCAGATCGTCCCGTCGGCGAAATGCACCGCATTGATGGTGTTGCCGCCGGTCGAGGAGGAATAGCCGCCAGGAATCAGGATGCGGTCGTCGCTGCCATCGATCCGGATGACGAATGCCGTTCCGCTATAGCCAGAATAACGGTCGCGTTCGATAATGACCTGCGAAGGCGCAATTGTGGCGTCGAATTCGATGATATTATTGCCAGCGCTGGCCTCTATAATGACATCCTGCCCGAAACCGGCAGAGAAGCGGTAAATGTCATCACCGCCATTGCCCTGCAGCCTGTCGTCGCCCGTTCCGCCAACCAGCGTTTCGGACTGGGCGCTGCCGTTCACCCGGTCATTGCCGCCCATACCCAGAAGCGCGGCGGCCCCGCCGGAGCTGGTAATCATATCATCGCCGTTGCCGCCTACGAGGTTGCCAAGCGATTGGTCGCCATTCAGCACGATCCCCGCGGGATTGACCACCCGGGCCAGCAGATCGGCAGGGGTCCAGGTAGTAACGACATTGTCGGTCCCGATGAAACGGACGCGTTCGATTGACAAATCGCCCGACTGCCATCCGACCAGCCGAACGCGATCGTCGGTGCCGGCAAGCTGCAGGATCAGATCGCTGCCATCCTGGACAACGATGATGTCGGCAGGGGCAATAGTGGCATCGAATTCGACCGTGTCGGTGCCATCATAGCCGTCGCGACGCCAGTTCGCGTCCCAGTCGCGAACGATATCCTGCCCAAAGCCCCTGCTGAAACGATAAACATCATTACCGCCGCCGCCGACAAGCTCGTCATTGCCAGCGCCGCCGATCAGGACATCGTCGCCCTGACGCGCGCGCAAGATGTCATTACCTGCACCAGCATCGAGCGTTTCAGCACCGCCGCCGCCATAGACGGTTTGATTGCCAGCCAACGGCTGCGCGGCGCGCGCTACGATGTCGTTATGGGTCCAACTGGTTATGCTTCCATCAGCCGCGACAAAGCGGATCGTTTCGACCCAATAATCGCTGTCGGCGCTGATCGAGCCGAAGATGGTGATCCGGTCCTCGGTGCCTGCGACCCGCAGGACATAATCTTCATTGGCTCCATGCTCGACGATGATATCCTCGGGCCGGATCGTCGCGTCGAACTCGATAATGTCGCTGCCGCCATAGCCGTCGCGACGCCAATTATCATCCCATTCACGGACCACATCCTGGCCGAACCCGCGGCTGAAGCGATAAATATCGTTGCCGCCGCCGCCGACCATCTCGTCATTGCCGCCACCGGCGACCAATATGTCCGCGCCATTGCGCGCACGGATGACGCTATTATCGCCATTGTCGGACAAAAGATCATCGGCGTAGCTGCCGAATATCGCCGCGTCGCCTGCGCCGGACTGCGCCGCTGAAACGGCAGCGAGAATTTCGCTTTCGCTCATCGTGCTGCCATCGGCAAAGCGGATGAGGTTGGGGCCCTGGTTAAAGCTCAGCCCCTTGTCATTGATCGTGATGCTGCCATCTTGTCCGGCGAAACGAATGACGATGTCGGACTGGTCGGTCGGCGAAACGTCAAAACGCAACATTTCACGTGTGATGCCAGCACCAAATTGCAGCACGTCGATCGCGCCGCCGGTACCATGATCGGTCAGCCGGTCGTTACCATCGCCAAGATTGTAGATGAAGGTATCGACTTCTGAGCCGCCATCGATGACATCGTCGCCCGGTCCGCCCGTCAGCGTGTCGTTGCCGCCATTTCCATTGATCGTGTCATTGCCGAGACCGCCCGTCAGGACGTTGGCGCTGTTATTGCCGTTGATGACAAGATCGCGGATATCAGTGAAGGGCGCTCCGGCAAAATTATCGGATGTGAGCGCTGTAGCGGTGACATTGGCAAGTCGTAGCAGCGCGCGCGCGTCGGCGAGGCGCGTGGTGCCCGTTTCCAGATAGTAAACGACCGTGTCGGCGCCTTCTTGCCGGGTGACCAACGATCCCGAAAGCCCCTGCGCGATACGGATATCCAGAACATCGCCCGCCGCTCCGGTAATGAAATTCTCGACTGTGGCCGCTGCGGTATCGCCATCCGGGCGCTGCGAAACGAACAGCCGATAGGTATCGGTGCTTGCAGTCCCGGTCAGTATTTGCGGGGCTTGTGTGACGTCGATGATTTGCTCGTTTGCGGCGGCGCCGCCGCTGCCCACATCGGTCAGGAAGATGGGATTGGCGAAAGGATCCTCGCCTGCAACCGGCGGGTTCAGGATCAGCTCGGCAGCATCGGCGCTGATCGCTGCGGCCTTTACCTCGTCACGGTGCATCCGCGTGCCGTCGGCGAAATTGATCCAGTTCAGATAGCCATGATAATCAATGGAATTATAGGGCTGCATCACCCCGCGCAGCAGGACGCGGTCGCCCTCATTGCCTTTAAAACGAAGCACGACGTCATTGCCCTGGCGGACAATGACCAGATCGGTACGCGTTAGGCCTGCGCCGAGGACAACGTCCCAACGCGAGCGATATCCGGTCGAGCCATGGATATAGTCGCGACCATCGCCCTTGTTGAAGACGAACACATTGTCCGTGCTCCAGCCGCCGCCATAAAGCGCATCATCGCCTTTGCCGCCACCGAGCCAGATAGTGGCAAAATATTCGGTGGGTGCCGAAATGACATCGTCGCCGCTGGTACCCGAATAGCCCCGATCCCAGATTTGCGACCGCGAAATTAAGCTGCCATCGGCGAAAACGATCTGCTCGACGCTGTTGGGGCCGCCGGCATAGGCGCTGGCGGTATAGAAATTCCTCAAAACGACGCGATCATCGCCGTTGCCGACCTTCAATATGATATCGTCACCGGATTTGACGAATGTCAGGTCGGCAAGCGTAATCCCCGGCGCAAAGCGCAGCCGATCGAGATTGCCGCCGGTGCCATCGGCGTCGACAATCACATCCTGGCCATCGCCGCGCTCGAAATAATAGGTGTCGTTGCCGACGCCGCCATTCAGCGTGTCATTGCCCTTGCCGCCGGTGATGATGTCCGCGCCGCGGCCACCCTCCAGCCGGTCATTGCCTGCACCGCCATAGATTTCGGAACCGGCAGTGGCAGAGGGCACGAAAATCGCATCGTCGCCATCGGTTTCGGGAAGCGACAAAGATGCTTCGCGCAAGCTCCAGCGTCGGCCATCGGCGAAGCGGAACTCGGCAATCACACCGTCGAGGTCCTCGGCAGGATCGATCAGGATTAGCCGGTCGTCGCTGCCGGCAATCATCGCAACGATATTGCCATCGGCGTCGCGTTTTACGCTCAACTGTTCAAGCGTGATGTCCGGCCCGAATTGGATAACCGCCAGGCCATCGGCGAGGTTGCCCGCTTCTATCCGGTCATGGCCGTCGCCCCGATTGAAGCGGATGACATCCGCGCCGCCGTTGGTGACGATCACATCGTCACCGCGTCCGGCCGTAAAGATTTCGGCCGCAGCGGTTCCGGTCAAGCGGTCGTTACGATCGCTGCCAAGCCCGACGCCGCCGGTCAGCAGTTCGGCAACATTGATCGAAGCCGCGCTTTCGAACAAAATGCGATCCACCGCCGGAACGATCGTCGTTCCCGAAAGCGCGTGGCGCAGGGTAATCCGGTCGCTGCCATCGCCAAAGGTGAGATAGGTTTCCAGACCGTCGCTGCTATGCGAAATGCGCATGTCGGCTTGCACATAGCCGTTGATGCGCAGGCTATCGTCGCTGCCATTGCCGTCGACGATGATATCCTGCCCATCACCGCGGTTGAAGATATAGCTGTCGTTGCCGGCACCGCCCTGCAGATAATCCGCGCCCCGCCCGCCCTCGATATTCTGCGCGAGCACCGAGCCGGTGACGATATCATTGCCGTCACTTGCCTGATCGCGGGTCAGCCGCGCGGCAATGCCTGCAGCATCCAGCATTGTGCCATCGGCAAATTGCAGGGACGGCAAGATTGTGGCCGACATGCCGCCAACGATGACCAGTTCATCACCAGTTGCGGGGAAGGCAATGACGAGATCGTTGCTACCGTAAAATGCCGGACGGAATTGAGCCTCGGTCGATCCGAAGCCATCGAAGTCGATTATCGTCTGGGTGACGCCAGCCGGAATTTCGACCCGGTCGATACCGTCGCCGACACGGAAGCTGATCGTGCCGCCTTGCGCCAGGATGATGCGATCATGGCCTTGCCCCGGCACCGTCGCAAGTTCGCTTTCGAGTTCGCGGACGTCGATCCGGTCCTGACCTGCATTGGATGCACCTGTCAGTATCAGGTTGCGAACCTCGGCGATGCTTAAAGTATCGCCATTGGCAAAGACAAAATTTTCGACCGGGCGCGTCTTGTATCCGCCAATCACGACCAGACGGTCGCTATCGGTTTCGAGCCGGATCAGCAGGTCGCCGTCGATATTCTCGAAACGGACATTATCCTTTGTGATATTCGCGCCAAAGATGATGCTGTCAATGCCGCCGCTGTCATCGATCCGGTCGCTGCCGTCACCCAGTCCAAACTTGTAGCTGTCATTGCCGAGGCCACCGAAGAGACCGTCCGACCCTGCACCGCCCGAAATAGTGTCGTTGCGGTTGTCAAAGCCGCTGATATTTTCGTCAGCCTCGCCGCCGGTCAGCAGGCGGTCGATGATTTGCTGGATCGTGCGTATCGCACCATTGGCGAAATGAAACTCCTCGACGCGCGTCGAGCCGAGCCCTCCGACAATGCGCAAAATATCCTCGCCATTGCCAAGATCGATGACAAGGTCGCTGCCGTCGCGCGTAATGACCAGCGTCTCTTCGCGCACCGATGCGCCAAAGATGATGCGATCGATAACGCCCGCCTGATCGTTTTTCTCGATGATGGTGTCAAAATCATAGCCCGCAGTGAAGGCATAGGTGTCGCCTGCAAAACCGCCTTTCAGCGTATCGTCGCCCTGCCGCCCGTCGAGCGTATTGGGCTGATTGATCAATAGCTGGCTGACCTCGATGATATTGTCGCCGCGATTGCCGCCCTCGATCTGCAATTCCTGCTCGATGTCGCCCGCGCCCAGCACCGTGCCGTCGGCAAAGCGGAAGACCTCGATCGCATCGTCGATGCTGCGGAACTGGTTGCGCACGCGCAGGCTGCTGTCGGGACGCCCGGTAACGGTGATCAGCAGATCGTCGCCCGATTTTGTGAAGACGACATTGCGATCATCGCGGAAACGGATGTCCGCACCAAATTCTATCGTGTCGTTGACCGGCACGCGCACGCCGCGACGGTCCTGCCAATGCGCGCGTGTGCGGCGGTCGACGATGACATCATGGCCATAGCCAACGTCGAAAATATAGGTGTCGCCGCCATCGGCACCGATCAGCTCGTCATTGCCCTGACGCCCATCGAGGATTTCGGCAAAGTCGGAGCCAGTAAGCACATCCGCGCCGGTCGTCGCACCGCCGGTAAAGCGGTCGACGGCAATGTCTTCGGGGTTGATGTCGCTGAAAGCGATTTCGCGATCGTTGAAGACGAACAGTTCAACCGCCGCATATTGTGCGTCTTCGCGATAATATTGCCCTTCGACTATCAGCTTTTCGCCAGTTGCATTGATCGTGAATACCAGATCGGTTGCGGTACGAGTCAGCGTGATGTCGGCGTAGCTGAGGCCGGAGAAGACCACACGGTCCGCACCGCCGCCATTGTCGAAAATGGTATCATTGCCGTTGCCGCTGGCGAAATAATAAGTGTCGCTGCCGCTCAACCCTTCGAGCCGGTCATTGCCAGCACCGCCGCGGAACAGATCGGCTATGCCCTCAAAACCATAGACCAGATTGTCGCCCGCGGTCTCAGCCACATCGACAAAGCGTTGCAGGAACTGCAGGTAGGTCCAGCTTGTGCCGTCGCCATATTCGATGGTTTCTAGGACATTGACATAGCCCAGGAAGGGCAGTTCTTCGAGGAAGTCGCGAAGCGTGAGCTGATCATCGGTGCCGCTGATCCGCACGGTAAGCGTATCGCTTTTTCCGGTGCGCAGGAAATCGAGATCGGTCCAGCGTATATCATCGACAAATTTCAGGACATCCTTGGTCTCGGGCGCGAACAGGCCATATTTCGGGCCATTGTCCTCGATGACATCATGGTCGTAATTGCGACCGAAGATATAGGTGTCATCGCCTTGCCCTGCGGTCAGGAAATCATCGCCTTCGCCGCCATCGAGCTGGTCATTGCCGATAAAGCCGTAGATTGCATCGTCACCAATGGTTTTGGCCTCGAGCAGAACGCGTTTGGCCACCTCGGTAAATTCCAGCGCAGTACCATTCTCGAAAATGAAGCGTTCGATTAGGTTGGGAGAAACATAGTCGAGCCCCTCATCATCGCCGATGACGCTTCCGAAAGCGCCAAGTCCAAGAGCGATGCCTTCGAAATAGCCTTCGAGTTCGATGCTGTCGCCCGTCGGATTACCATTGGCATCGAGCAGGATGATGTGAAGATCGTCACTTGCGCCGTCGCGTCGCAATTTCAAACTGTCGGGGGTAATGTCGCCCTGGAAACGCAGGAAATCGAGACCGGCCTTGACGGGACCAATCGAAAAACTGCCCCGCTCGCTGATCACATCCTGACCATCACCACGCGCAAAGATGTAGATGTCGCCCCCGGCACCGCCGGTCATCACATCATTGCCTTTACCACCCCACAGGACATCGGCGGAGCCCGAACCTGCATAAACATCGTTGCTGTCGCGCGGATCGGCGACTTCCAGCGCCATGCGGAAACGGTCCCACATTACGCCATCGGCAAAGACAATTTGCTCGACACCGGTCTGGAACTGTTTCCCATTGCTCAGAAAGCCGTTGAGTTCGCCGAGAAACTGGTCATTGAGCCGGACGAAATTGGTCTGCCCGCGAATTTGCAGGATCAAATCCTGTCCGTCGCGGATTGCAACGACATCGTCTGAGTTGACATCGGTGAAGCGAAGCTCGTCATTCCCGCTCAGATCCTGATCGTAAATGACATCGTTGCCGCTGTTTTTGCCGACAAAATAATAGTCGGCACCCATGCCGCCGCGCAGCGTCTGATCGCCCGCAGTCATGTAGAAATAATCTGTGCCACCCGTTCCGCTGACATTGGTGCCAGCTGCATCATGGGTCACAATCCGCGTTTCATCGACCGACAGTGCATTGGCGACGCCGCGAATATCCAGATCGACGCCGACATTTTCAAATGCCTGGATCAGCATCTGCATGATAAAGGCCTGATCGATCCCTGCCTTTTGCTTCAGGACACCGCCGTCATCTTCGGGTGCGAAATCGGGGTAAATCTGCCAGAGTATTTCGTTCCAGTCGGTCAGATAATCATAGACGGCATCGTTGGCATTCGATGCCGGTGCGCCTTCGAATATCGCCTCGAACATCGGCGCCAGCTGGCGCTCGCTGGTTGCCGTGAAGACATTGCGGTCGGCATCATAGGCAATGCCACGGGCAAATTGCTTCAGCCCGCCTTGCAGGGCAAGCCGCGCGGCGAAACGACGGCTGACAGTGACATATTGCTCCATCACCGGCTGCATCATCGCGATCATCGTTTTGACGTCGCTTTGATACAACTGCGCCTGTTCGACCGTTCCGTCGGAATAGGTCACCAGCACAGGATTGCCCGCTGCATCGACCTGGCCGACATAACGGCCTGCCTCGCGCACGCCATTTACCGTATAGCTGAGCTGCCCTGTGACGTTGTTGTATGTCGCCGTCAGCATTTCAGGGCGGAAATCGATGCCGCCGAGCGAGGTCGCAAAATGGAATTGCGCTGGCGTCAACAGCTCAACACGGAACCGGCTATCGTCGGTCGAGCCAACCTCATCCAATGTTTCGAAATCGACGGCAAAATTGCGCAGATTGAATTCGAACGCCGCGCCGGTCTTTGCCTGCAATTGCAGCGCGCGATCAAGATTGCGCGCCCAGACATAGAATGTGCCGTCATTGTCGGTAACGCGCACGGTATAGTCGACTGCGACGCCGTCGATAAAATTGACGCCGATATTTTCGACCGTCACATCGGCCAGCGGCTGAACCTGGATGTCCTCGACACGCCATTCGGTACCAGCGGGCTTTGCGAGCGCGCGGATATCCTCGATTGTGGCATAGCTTGTTGCAGGATCAGAAGCGAGTTTCCACGTCCCGTCTGCCTGTTTGATGCCATAATCGAGGATGACCGCGCGGCCGCCCACCAGCTGCGTAAGATAGGGCGCCTCGTCGCGCGCCGGAAGTTCTGCCGTACCCCGGTCAGCGGGCGACCAGCCCTGCTCCAGCGTCCAGCCCTCGGCCAGCGCCTGCCCGTCCCACGCCCGATGTTCCAGCAGCGCACCATCTGCACCCCGCCGCACCGCAACAAGCTCGCGGCTGGTTTCAAGCGTCATGCCCCAGCGGCCCAGCACATCGCCCGCCTGTGCGACCAGCGTCTTCAGCTTCGGCGTGACCATCGCCGCTGCGCGCGTCTGCGCAAGCTCGGCAAGACCGACATCGTTCGCCGTCGCCACGGCAAGATCGGTGATCGTGCCAAAGCCTTTGGCATCGAGCGTATTGGCACCCTGCCAAGGCGCACGGCCCGCTTCGCCCGCATATTTGGTGTCGACTTCATTCGAGGTGAAAATCGCCTCGAACATGCTGCGCGCGCGGCCATCGGCAAAACGCACTTCGCTGCGCGAAAGCAGCCGCGCGCCTTGCGGCGTCGTTGCGTTTAGCGTGGTGTTGGCAAGATTGAACTCGATTATGCCCAGCGCCGACAGCGAGCGGAGTTCACCGATATCGGTCTCGCCATCGCGGTCACGGTCTTGCCAGACCTTTAGCTCGCTCCAGACAAGGTCGGCAACGCTGATCTTGCCATCGCCATTATCGTCATAAGCGGCAAGCTCTGCAAAGCCGCCCTGGAAGCGGTCCCCGAACAATTCGGATATGCCATCGACCCGGCCATTGCCATTGGCGTCGAGCACCAGGAAGCCATCATCCCCCTTGAGCCACCCCGTCCGCTCGCGGAACATGTCGCCATCGACATCGAAATAGGCGCGGCTTTGATCCAGCGATGTGGTTTCGATCCCGTCTCCGTCAAGATCGATGACGAGGGGGTCGCCGGGATTGGACCATTTGAGCGATTCCGCCCAGCGTTCCATCGCGGCCATCGTGCTGACCAGCGCATCGGCGAACACCGAATAATAGAGCGCCCCGCCAATTGCCCCGGGGATCAGCTTGATGACAGGTAGCAGCGCCTGCAGCGGATTGACCGCGCGGAAGACCATGTTGAGGCTGCCACCGACTTTACCGTTCGACAGCACAAGCTGGTCAGCCTCGCGCTGCAACACGCCCAGACGGCTGCCGACGACATCGACATTCTCGATCTTCATCCAGCCTTTGTGGATCTTGTCCGGGGTATCCTGCTGGCCCAAATCCAGCGCCGCATTCAACCCGTCGAATATCTGTTCAAAGGCATTGGTGATATACATGTCGAGGTTGCCATCCTCGTCACGTTTGAACCCATACATGATCCACGGCTGGATATGATCGATGTAGATTTCGTCTTCCCAACCCTGCGCATCGCCCGAGAAATAGCGATAGATATTGCCCATGCCGATCGCTGCGCCGAATAAGCCATTATAAATCGCATAGCCCGCAAGCCCGCCATTGGCATCGCCGCCCACCATCGGCAGCCCGAAATATTTGAGGAAATCCGAATGTCCGGCATCCATCAGCGTGGTGTCGGCCCAATACCAGATATTGTCGCTGTTGCTCTTGTCGTCCTCTATCCGGACCGTCTCGCCATCAACTTGCGCCTCGCGATAGCCGCCTACGTCATAGCTGTTGGCGATATCGCCCCAGATTTCGCCTTCTTTGCTGGTGTTGAATATCCAGTCGCGGCCTAGGCCGCCAGCGGTGACGGCCTTTTCGCCGAGGATTGAAATCACCCAGTCATTGCCTTCGCCACCATCGAGGAGAAGCCGACTATCAGTCTCAGCGCGAACGACCCCCTCCATTGGTCGCGGTCGTGGCTTCGGATTGGCAGGATCATCTAGACCAGTATCACGGTCATCTTGCCACTGTTCGGCAGCAGCCTTCTCCATTTCACGCGCTTCACGGGCAGTTAGCCCGCTTAGTGGCTGCTCAACCCATTCCCACTCGCCGCCGTCGTTCTTTTCCCATCGCCCCCACTTTGCATCCAATCCAACGCCAATAATCTGGCCTGCCTTAATTTCCTCTGGAAACCAACCGATCAGGACATCGTCACCTTTTTCGCCATAGGCTTCGCCAGCGCTACGGTGGATCAACCAGTTGTCATCTTCACTGCCGATCAACAGCGACACATCGTCGCCGATCAAGATGTCATTACCTTCGCCTACCCAGACTGCGCTCTCCTCGGCTGTCCATTCGATTGCTCGACCTGTGATGAACTCCAATCCAAGTTCAGCGCCTTCTTGCAACTCTTTCTTGGCAGCATCCAGATAGCCTCCGATCATATTTTCGAAAGCAGTTAGTGCGTCGTCAATTTCCTTGACAATCTTATATGTCACTCCGCTCCGGTCGAGGACGTCGCTATTGGCAAGGCTGCTAACAAGACCGCGAATAGCAAAATAGCCACCGACTGCACCAAGAACGAACATACCGGCAGGCCCGGCCATTGCTGCGGCACCGACCATGAGAAGACCTGTAGGAATACTCTCAATCGCATCCTTTGCGGCCTCCTTTAGGTATGCAGCAGACCGCGCCGGATCATAATCGCGCCTGGCAAATTCAACCCAGATATTGGCAAGCGACAATACGCCTGTGGCCAGACCCGCTCCGACGCGCACTCTATCAATCCGGCCGGTGTCAGGATTGGTCAAATACTCTCGAAATTTCCTTGTACCATCATCCAATGCCTGTCGCAGATCTGCGGGAAGGCGGCCGGCGGCGTCGTCTAGGGCGGCAAGCGTCAGTTTCCCACGCTCAATCGAATAATCTGCCCATTGGGTGAGTTTAGTCTTCGACGATTTGTACGCGCGGACAAAATCGCGCTCGATTTCTTTCAGCGTCTTGCCAGCAGCATCAATGCCCTTGGCAGCAAGGTCGCGGATCATCCCTGCGACCCTGTCAATCAACTGCCAATAAGCGGGCTTGTCGGTGTAAAGGCGTTTGTATGCGTCGTAATCTACTCGGCCATCAGTGTCAGTTACTGTCCCAATCTTCGCATCTCTTACAGCGTATTCCGCTTTAAGCCTTGGATGCAGGTCATTGGGGTCAAGCGGCGGGCTGACCCGCTGATAATCAGGGATGGCATCACTAATCAGCTTGCGGTAGGCATAATCCTTATCTGCGGTTGTAGCATCAAAGGTACCATCATCTGGAATGGCAGCCTCAAGATCGCGCCATAATTGGGTGTTCTCAACATTAATCTGTGAGTTCTGTACTTTGCTCGAACCTAAATATTGATTCGTCGATTGTCCGTCAAAGGCCGTAGAGCCACTGCGCCAATCAGCATCATTGTTACCAAGTGCAACCGTATCTCCATAGCCCGCACGGTTAAGCGTTTCTTGATCCAGATTCGAAATGCCTAGATAGCGGCTGTAAATATAATCGCGGCGTGCAATGCTGCGCAGCGCAGCGTCGCGTTCGGGGGAGTCAGGGGCGGTTTCGCGCAACGTATCTTGTATTAATTCTACCTGCCTATTCGTAAAAGTATTGCGTGCGTCGTCTTTATCAAACTGTGCATTGTTCAGAGCATCCGGATGCTGCCCGATATGCGTTGTTGCAGAAAACACCGCGCCGCCGCGCCGCGTTTCTGACAGTAATTCAAAGTTGGATGTATAATTCGCACCAATGCCAAAGCGATCGAGCTGGGCATAAGCAGCCCGTGCGTTATCAGGCAATTTGTTAAAAAAGTCATCGCCGCGCATATGTGCGCGCTGGAACCCTGTGGTATTATTCGATGTTGGGTTGATGTATTTCTTTAACCAGGTAGGAACGCGCAGTGCGGATTTTGGATCCCCAGGCATTTTTATGCCTCCTCACGTACAGTTAAACTGAGCCCTAATAAGTCCGCAGATGCCAGCGCTGCGGCAAGTGCGTTGGAAATATAGAAATGGATGGCCGCAGGTACATTAGGATCCACCCACAAATGATATCGCGCAGTCTTTTCTTTAGAAAAAACAATTTTTGCGTCTGCAGGAGCGCCCGTTCTGCTCCAAAACTCTTTTCCAGTATAGTCTTTTTTACGAATATATGTTGTTTTTTCTGCATTGATACTGTCAATCCGATTGCACACATTGATCCAATAATAAGTCGCAACTGGACCGTTGTTCATGTCTTTGTGGACGTCGACCGGGAAAAATTGATGCAATCCTGGCTCGAACTGTTCGACGAGATCGCGAAAGCGAGGACTAACCGCTAGGCAGTTATGCATGATGACCTCGGGAAGCGCATTGTTTCCACCAGGCCATAACATTACCTTCGGCATTTTATCGCTGTTGACGCGATAGCCATGCTGCATTGCCCCATTGCCCTTGGAATAATATTCCCGCTCTAAGACATTCAGATCAAGCGTCTCAGGATCGGCTTCATAAGTTACGCCGCCAAACCCATTGTCTTCCGGCATACCAGGAAGCTTCGAGTTGACCACAAACTCCGTCGTCCCTCTTGCTGTGACAAAATAAACCATCAAACTGCCTCCTGCGCAGCAAGATACAATATGCTTCTGAATGACCGGGCGCGTCGATCTTCCCCCGGCGAATCACAGACGCTGCACCTGCATTTCAAAATGCCCAAATCTGTCGAAAAACCTGCGCGACCCACGCGGACTCCCCCTCTGCTCGGGCAGAATGCCACGCCGCCGCGCAATTTCAAGCCGTTTTATTTGTCATTTTCGTTACGAGGCCGGAAATGGTAAATATTCGGCAAGACATGTTGACAGCGGCGGGGGTAGCATTAGATTTCGCTTGTCGCAGCCGGGGTGCCTGCTGCTTTAACCGTCACTATTATTCTGAGGGGGTGGTGTAATGGCCAAGAATGATCAACCTGCAAAAGCCAATGGCGCAGCGAAGGCCGGGAACGGCGTCGCCAAGCCTGCGGCGAGCGCAACCTCCAATACACCTCCCGCCCCGCAGGCCAATGACGGCGCCGATACGCCAGAGCTTGATCCCGAAATCGTCAAGAAAATCGCCGCAGTACGCAGCCATGTGCGGGAAAGCTTCGGCAAGATCACGATGGCGATGATAATGTTGCCGCGTTACCGGAACCAAACGCTGGGTGATTTGCAACATCTTGTTCTGGAACCATTAATTCGTGACCGGGTCGCGATTGCCTATCCTGGCGGCGCGGAAAATCCGGCTTTGGCGGATATTGCCGGCGTTGCCATCTGGGCGAGTGTTTCGGAAGAGGTCGATGGCCGCATCCGCGAGCAGATTGCGACGGGCACTTTCCCCGTTCGTTTGAAGGCCGAGGATTGGACCTCGGGCAATATCAACTGGCTGCTCGATGTCATTGCGCCTAATCAGCGCGCTACCGCGAGCGTCATTGCCAATTTCAAGCAGGTGGTGAAGGAAGGCGGCCTTCGCCTGCATCCGATCATCACGAGGCTGGTCGATGCGGAGACATTGACCAAAATGGGTGCCGCGAAAATGGACGGAAGTGACGCGAAGGCAGCCTGACGCCCGACACTAAAAGTCGGCTGAACCCGGACTTGGCTACCGAATAAAATCGGAAATCATAATATTGGGCGCATTTATAGTAATGCGCCCAATAGCGATTGCCATCAGCGCGCGCGTTTTACTGCGCCCTTATGCTTGCCGACGCCCGATGGCTTGGGGCCATAGCGGCGTCCGCCATCTTCGCGTGCGACCGGCGGGCCGCCGCGTTTGTGGCGGCGTTGATCGTCAGGGCGACGGTCATGGCGCTGGCTGTCGATCGGGTTGGCGCGCGGACCGCGATCCGACACGGGTATTTCATCGCGGCCATAACCGTCGCGGCTTTGAAGCGGGCTACCACGGTCGGGGCGACGTTGCCCCGGTCTTTTGCTGCCGCCTCCCGGACGAGCCTGTCGCTGGCCATCGGCGCGTCCGCCACGCGCCGGTTCTTCGCGCTTGGCGACCACCGGCCTTGGCATATCGGCTACCATCGAACGGAACCCTTCGGGCAGGCCCACCGGCATTAGCCGGACCTTGGTCAGCCGCTCGATATCCTTGAGATACGCACGTTCATCGTCAGCCACAAAGCTGATCGCGATCCCGTCCGCTCCAGCACGCGCGGTGCGGCCGATACGGTGGACATATTGATCGGGCACATTGGGCAGCTCGAAATTGAACACATGGCTAACGCCGGGAACGTCGATCCCGCGCGCTGCAATGTCCGTCGCGACCAGGATCGGAATATGGCCTGCGCGAAAGCCCTGCAGAGCGGCGGTGCGCTGACCCTGTGACTTGTTGCCATGGATGGCAGCGGCCTTGATGCCAGCGCCTGCCAGATGGCGCACGACGCGGTCGGCACCATGTTTGGTACGGGTGAAAACCAGCGCGCGGTCAATCGTTTCGGTTTTCAGCCGATGATTGAGCAATGCCTGCTTTTCGCTTTGATTGACGAAGGTCACATATTGCTCAACGCGCTCTGCGGTGGTTGCGGCAGGCGTCACCGAAACGCGCACCGGATTGTTCAAAAACCGGTTGCCAAGCTCGGCAATGGCCTTTGGCATGGTCGCCGAAAAGAACAGGCTCTGGCGTTTCTTGGGCAAAAGCAGGTCGATGCGCTTCAGGGCATGGATGAAGCCCAGGTCCATCATCTGGTCGGCCTCATCAAGCACGAAAATCTCTACGTCTTTCAGGGTCAGTGCGCGTTGGTCAATCAGGTCGAGCAAGCGACCGGGTGTCGCGACGAGGATATCGGTGCCGCCCTGCAGCTTTTTCTTCTGCGTGAAAATCGGCATACCGCCGAAAATGCATTGCACCGTCAGGCCCAGATATTTGCCATAGTCGCGAAATTTCTCGGCGATTTGCGCGGCCAATTCGCGCGTTGGCGACAGCACGAGCATCCGGCAGCCATAGGGGGTGCGCGGCTTTATGTTGGTGGCAAAGTGGTGAAGCGACGGCAGGGCAAAGGCTGCGGTCTTGCCGGTGCCGGTCTGCGCAATGCCGCACAGGTCGCGCCCTTCGAGCAAGGGCGGGATGGCCTGCATCTGGATGGGCGTAGGTGTATCGTAGCCGCTGGCTTGCAGCGCTTTCAAAATCGGTTGGGCAAGGCCCAGTTCTTCAAAAAAAGACATGTTTATCTCACAAATAGGCATGATGCCGCCCCCGCGTCATACTGACGGCGCGGGGCGCAAAAGCGGGTTGAGGGAGACGGCAGTGCGCCGGTCCCTTGGAAACCACCCCGCGTGAATTGGGAAGCCTCTCGGGCATCGCATCTCTCGATCGGCGGAGCCTTTGGTCAGGCCCTCACGCTGCCGATACTGCGGCGGTCTCATCCGCTCGCCTCATGCGCTTGGCGGGGCATATGGCGTATAGAAACGCAAAAAGCAAGGCATTGCCCTGCGCCGCCCGGTAACCAAGCATTAACCAATTTCCTTCAGAGCCGGTTCAAACAGGTGCGCTGGAGGAAAAAGGCGATGGAAACGGGGCAAAACACGGTTGATGTGGCAATCATCGGGGCGGGTCCGGCGGGACTGACCGCCGCCTATCTGCTGACCAAAAAGGGATATAGTGTTTCGGTCATCGAGAAAGACGAACGCTATGTCGGCGGCATCAGTCGTACCGTCGAGATTGACGGCTATCGTTTCGATATTGGCGGCCACCGTTTCTTTTCAAAGTCGAAGGAAGTCGTCGATCTGTGGAACGAGATCCTGCC
>ERZ1066122.417-NODE-417-length-45353-cov-10.885293_pt1 | contig 45353 bp, 41 predicted proteins | sample MGYA00382769_ERZ1066122 | MGnify/ENA primary metagenome ERZ1066122 (study PRJEB33369, sample SAMEA5778352) | biofilm metagenome | biome: Industrial cooling water; feature: Water cooling tower basin; material: Biofilm | place: United Arab Emirates | collected... | reverse complement strand
GCCCTGCAGGGTGTGGCGCACCCCCGACTCGGCACCGACGTCCTCACCGCCGAAGCCGTCCGCGACATCGGGACCACCCTCGACGGCAAGGTGCGCCTGACCGTCCTGCTCGCCGCCTCCGACGACGCCGAGCTCGTGCGCGACATCCGCGACGCCGTGCAGGCGGTCGACGGCGTGACCGACGTGCGCGTCGACGTGAAGGACCCCGCGCAATACGGGCGCGAACAGACGGCGGCCGAAAAGGCGGCGAATGCCGAAGCCGCCTCGCGGCCAGCGGCAGCACCAGCGCCAGCGGCGGCGCAAGCCGTGCCGCCCAAGGCGCCACGAGCGTTGCCCGTGATGGACACGAGTCCGCCCGCCGCGCCGCGCAACGTGGCCCCGCCGGCGCCGGTTGCCTACCCGCATCTCGGCAAGGTCATCGCCGTCTCGTCGGGCAAGGGTGGCGTGGGCAAGTCCACCATGGCGGTCAATCTCGCCCTCGCGCTCGCCGCACGCGGTGCACGTGTCGGCATCATGGACGCCGATGTCTACGGCCCCAATCTGCCGCTCATGCTCGGCGTCAATCATCCGCCGGCGGTGCGTGACGAGAAGATCATCCCCCTCGAAGCGCATGGCATCAAGGTCATGTCGATCGGGTTCCTCATCGAGAAGGAGCAGCCCGCGATCTGGCGTGGTCCGATCGTGATGAAGATCATCACGCAGTTCCTGCGTGACGTGCAGTGGGGACAGCTTGACTACTTCCTCGTCGACATGCCACCAGGGACGGGTGATGCGCAGCTCTCGCTTGTGCAGGCGACTCCCGTGCACGGCGCCGTCATCGTCACCACGCCGCAGCAGGTCGCGGTGGGTGATGCACTGCGTGGTGTGAAGATGTTCGAACGCGTTGGCGTGCCGGTGCTCGGCATCGTCGAGAACATGTCGTGGTTCGAGAATCCGGAGACGGGCAAGCCGATCGCCCTGTTCGGATCGGGTGGCGGCCAGCGTCTCGCCGACGAAACCGACTTGCCGCTCCTGGGACAGGTGCCGGTCGATCCGCGCATTCAGGAGGGCGGCGATACCGGACGGCCGATTGTCGTGGCCGAACCCGACGCCAAGGCGGCCCGCGCCGTTCGCGCCATCTCCGAGCAGGTGATCGCGCGCCTCGAGGCGCGCTGGGGGACGGCCTGAGCGCACTGATCACCCTGCTCACCGACTTCGGCACCGCCGATGGCTACGTGGGCGAAGTGAAGGGCGTGCTGCACAGCATGGTGCCAGCGGTGCGCGTCGTGGATATCGCGCACGATGTGCTCGCGCAGGACGTCGAAGGGGCAAGGCTCGCGGTCGCACGGTATTGGCGACGCTTCCCGGTGGGCACGGTGCACATGGTCGTCGTCGATCCTGGTGTCGGGAGCCACCGCGCCGCGCTGGCCGTGCACAGCGATGGACGCTTCCTCGTGGGGCCCGACAACGGGGTGCTCTCACCGGCGCTCTTCGCGCTCGATGCGCAGGTCGTGATGCTGCCGGTCGCACCGCAGGCGGCGCCCACGTTTCATGGTCGCGATGTCTTTGCGCCGGCCGCGGCGCGTCTCGCGAGTGGCGCGGCGTTACACGAACTCGGCGACCCGTGGCACACACCGGAGCGTCGTCGCACACCGGAGGCGCAGCGACACGCCGACGGCACGATCGCCGGCGAGATCATCACCGTTGATCGCTTCGGCAACGCGATCACGAATCTCTTCGTGCGCGGTGCCGGCGTGGTGCACGTCGCAGATCAGCAGCTGCCCGTGCAGCGCACGTACGCCGAGGTGCCCTCCGGTTCGCCGCTCGCACTGGTCGGTTCGAACGGCCTGCTCGAAGTGGCCGTGCGAGACGGCCGTGCCGCCGATCGCTTCGCGCTCGCGCGCGGCACTCCTGTCTCCTTCGTACCATTTTCCCGCAGCTGAGGCGCGAGGGCTGGCGCACTCGGCCGAGCCGAGCGTATGCTCGGCGCATGAAGAACACACCCGAATCCAGCGACGCTCGCCAGCCGATCGACCGCTTTCTGGCGTGGGAGTCGACGCAGCCGCGTCGTCACGAGTATGCGGCAGGTGTTGTGCACGCCATGACGGGAGGCACGGTCCGCCACAGTCTGCTCACCCTCAATCTCGTGCGGTTGCTGCACGGGCCGGCACGAGCGCGCCATTGTGTCGTCGTGGCGAGCGATGTGCCACTGCTCGCGGCGGCTGACCGGGTGTACTATCCCGACGTCATGCTGGCGTGTGGCCGCACGCCGCATGACGAGCGGATCATCGAGCAGCCCGTGCTGGTGGCCGAGGTGACGTCGCCATCCACGCGTGCGACCGACCAGCGGGAGAAGGTCGAGGCCTATTGTCGGCTCGACGCGTTGCGCCTGTATCTCATCATCGACCAGCGCCGTCGGCATGTGATCGCATACGCACGTGAGTCGGTCGAACAGCCGTGGCAGCGCGCGGAGTACTCGGACGTTGAGGAGCAGATCACGGTCCCGTCGTTCGGCACCACGTTCACGGTGGGTGCGCTCTACGACGGTGTGGAGTTGCCGCCGCTCATGGTGCGCGACGAGCTCGCGGCGTGGGCCGAAGACGACGAGGCCGCGCGTGAACTCGAGGACCTGTGGAGGCTTCAGTAACGGTCCACGCGACGGATGGCGTCGGCGAGCCGGGGCACGTTACGACTTCGCGGGCCGCTGAGCGGCAACGACACCCGTCACCGGGGTCGGCGTCGACCAATCGGGAGCCGGCGGCGGTGCGCCACCGGCGAGGGCTGGCGTCACCGCATCCGGGATGACCTTGCCGCCCCGAGAACGTAGCGTGGCGCCAATGCCCACCGTGATGATGCCCCACGACGAGGCCAGCGCGATCAGTCGTGTGAGTAGGCCCACGCCGGGGACTGACACCAGCGTGGCCGCGAGATACCACGGCGCCCAGATGATCGCATAGCCCGTGAGCATTGCGCGAAGCAGTCCCGCGCGCGAGCGCCCCCGATCGTCGGACGCGCGCACGCGACCGATCACACAGGCGACGGCGATCATTGCAAGTGTCGCGATCCCCGCGAGCGCAAGCGAGAACGCGACGGCGACGATGGGCACCAGCAGCAGCCCCACAAACGTCAGCGCGAGTGCAAGCACGAGCAGCGACAGCACCGGCAACGTGATCACCTGCGCCACGAGTCCGCGCCAGAAGGCACCGCTGACATCGGCTTCCACCGTCTTGATGATGCCTTCAAGTGGGCCGAGCACCGTGATCAGCACCGCGAACGCGATCACGAGTCCCACGAGGGACACGCCCGCGACCTGCAGCACGGCGCGCCCGGTGCGCTGGGCCCCGCTCTCGTCGGCCCGCGCCGCACGCCGCGCGTCGAGCAGGGAATCGATGCGCTGCATGAGGCCCGGCGCCGCGTTCCGCATGGACTGAACGACGCGCTCGCCAGCGACCTGGAGCAGACCGCGCAACACCTCCTGCAGGGGCAGCGGTGTCTGCGCGGAGGACGCCACGGGCGACGACACGGTGGCGGTCAGCAGCGCCTGCCCGACCGAGAGCCCCGTGGTGGCCACGGCCGCGAGGGTGGGCGTCGGGGACGCGACGGCGATCGATGGTCGGAACGCGAACGCGACGAGGGCCAGCGCCAGCGCCGGCAGCGATGCGAGCACCGTCCGCAGGAATCGCCGGGGGCGTCGCGGCGTGGCCATGGTCAGCGGCGCGCGCGCGAGGTGGTGAGCACGCGCAGCCCGGCGACCGTGGCACCGGCGGCCGCCACGAATCCGGCACCGGCTGCGAGCACCACCTTGACGCCACCCGTGGACCAGGCATCGAGCCCCGTCCGTCCGACGGCGGCGAGCACCAGCTCCGACATGGCCGCCGTCGCGGCCTGTTGCGCCGTATCCAACCCCACATTGGCGAGCAGCAGGCCGAGGTCGGCGTGATTGAGCACCCAGGAGGCGCCCGTCACCATCAGTCCCGCCGATGCGGCCAGCCCAACACCAGCCGCGACGCGTGCTGGCCCCGACGCCGGAACGAATCGCAGCACCGAGTTCCTTGCCGCGACATGCCACGGCTCGAAGACCTGCACCTGCATCATGACCCGGTCGGCGAAGTTCGCCGATGGGGTGAAGTGCGGGAGGTCCTCGAGCACAAACAGCATTTCCTGCGCCTGATCCAGTTCCGCCTGGCATTGGGCGCAGTCGCGCACGTGGGCGCGGAGGGGTTGCGTACCGAAACCGACCTCGGGGTCGAGGAGGAGGTCGATTTCGTCGGGGCGTAGGTGTCGGTTCAGCACATGGGTCTCCACGGGAGCCTACGGGCCCCGGTGTGCAAACGTTTCAGGCCTCGGTAACCGGGGCCGCTGGTGTGACGGGACGACGTCCGCCGCATGACGGTGGTCACCCGCGCACCTCCTCGAGGGCGCGGCGCAGCTCGTGCCGAGCGCGGTGGATATACGTCTTGACGGTACCGAGCGGGAGATCGAGGGTGGACGCGATTTCCTCGTACGATCGCCCCTCGACATGACGCAGCATGATGCAGGCGCGATACTCGGGACGCAGTCGGCCGATCGCGCCTTCGATCGCGTTCCCGAGCTCTTTCGCGGTCAGCTCATCGAGTGCCGACTCCTGATCGGCGGCGATGTCGAAGGTGCTGGCCTCCACCTCGGCGGCATTCGACGCGTGGGGCGACCCGTCCATGCTGATCGTATCGAGCCGCCGCCGCCGCAGGTGATCGATGGCCACATTGTTCGCGATCTTGAAGATCCAGCTCGAGAACTTGAACTCGGGGCTGTACCGATCGATGTGGTTGAGCACCTTGATGAACGCATCCTGCGCGAGGTCCTCCGCCGTCTCGCGGTCCCGCACCATGCGGTAGACGAGGGAGAAGACGGGACGCTCGTACCGGCGCACGAGTTCACGAAACGCGCGTTCGCGCCCCTCTTGTGCGAGGCGAACGACATCGGCGTCCGGGAGCGAGACCAGATCGTCGGTAGGTGGCATCAGGCAGCGGTGAAGCTAGCCGTCTGCGGGCGCGGGAACCAGCCGCCGTGGACGAATCGTCTCGCAGATCGCTTGATCGGCGGGCCTCGGCGGGTGAGTATTCGGCATGACGTCCCCCTCGGTGGCCGGCCCTCCGGAGCCTCGGCACGATCTGCGTTCCGGTCGCGGCGAGGCCGCCTCGCTCGAAGCAGCGGCTGCGGCCGCGGCCGGCGAAGGCAAGCGCGCGTACGTCCAGCGCATGTTCAGCGACATCGCGCCGCGATACGACCTGCTCAACCACGTCTTGTCGCTCAACATCGACAAGGGCTGGCGTCGGCGCGCGCTGAGGGCGCTCGCGTGGACGGAGCGGCCGGATGGGACCTACCTCGACCTGTGCGCCGGTACGCTCGACGTCGGTGCGATGCTCGTCCGACAGACGGGCTTCCGCGGTCGCGTCGTGGGCGCGGATTTCGCCGTGCCCATGCTGCAGCATGGTGCGGGCAAGGCGCCGCGGACCGTGCTCTCGCCGGTGGCGGCGGACGCGCTCAACCTGCCCTTCGCCGACGGCACGCTCGATGGGGCCATCGTGGCCTTCGGTATTCGCAACGTGGCCGATCTGAATGCGGGACTGTGCGAAGTCCGACGAGTGCTCCGGCCCGGCGCCCGCTTCGTGATCCTCGAGTTCAGCACGCCCCCGTCGCGTCTCGTGCGTGCGGGGTACCACGCCTACTTCCATCATGTGCTGCCGGCCATCGGACGGCTCGTGAGCGGACATGGCTCGGCGTACACGTACCTGCCCATGAGTGTGACGCACTTCCCCACGGAGCAGGCGTTGGCCAATCGACTCGCCGACGCCGGATTCGTCGAAGTGACGTGGCAGCGCGTCTCGTTTGGTATCGCCGCCATTCATGTCGGCCGCGCCGCGTGATCGGGATCACGCGCGCTCATTCGTCGCTTCATCTGACGTGACTCTCGATACGCTCTCCCAGTTCATCACGGCCATCGAGCAGGCCGGCGAGTTGCACCGCATCACCCATCCGGTGAAGGTGCACCTCGAGTTGTGCGAAATCGCCGATCGCGCGATGAAGCTCCCCGGCGGTGGACCGGCGCTGCTCTTCGAACATCCGGTCCTGCGTGATGGCACGCGCGCCGCGATGCCGGTGGCGATCAACCTCTTCGGCTCGATGCGCCGCATGGCGCTCGCCATGGGCGTCGACGACCTCGACCGCGTCGGTGCGCGCATTACCGAGCTGCTCGACCTCAAGGTGCCCGATGGCATCATGGGCAAACTGGGGTTGTTGCCACGTCTCTTCGAGGTGTCGAAGTTCCCGCCGCGCACCGCCGGCGGCACGCCGGCGTGTCAGGAGATCGTCTGGAAGGGCGACGAAGTGGATCTCGACAAGATCCCGGTGCTCACCTGCTGGCCCGAAGACGGTGGGCCGTACGTGACGCTCACGATGGTGATCTCGAAGGACCCGGCGCGCGGCATTCGCAATGTGGGCATGTATCGCGTGCAGCAGCTCGGCAAGCGCGACGTGGCCATGCACTGGCAGCGGCACAAGACGGGCGCGGAGCATCTGCGCCAGATGGCCGAGCGTGGCGAGGTGATGCCGGTGTGCATCGCCGTCGGGGCCGACCCGGCGAGCATGTACAGCGCGAGCGCGCCGCTGCCCCCCATGATCGACGAGTTCCTCTTCGCCGGGTTCCTGCGACGAGCCCCGGTGAAGCTGGCGAAGGCCGTCACCTGCGATCTCGAAGTGCCGGCCGAAGCGGATCTGGTCATCGAAGGCTACATCGATCCGGCCGAAGCGCTCGTCGTGGAAGGGCCGTTCGGTGATCACACGGGCTACTACAGCGAAGCCGACCTCTATCCGCGCGTGCACGTCACGGCGGTCACCATGCGACGCAACGCGGTGTACGCCACGACCATCGTGGGCAAGCCGCCCATGGAAGATTTCTACCTCGGCCACGCGACCGAACGCATCTTCCTGCCGCTGCTCAAGCTGACCTGCCCGGAAATCGTCGACTACCACATGCCGGCCGAGGGCGGCTTCCACAACCTCGTGTTCGTGAGCATTGAGAAGCGCTATCCGGGGCACGCCGACAAGGTGATGCACGCGCTCTGGGGGCAGGGGCTGATGTCGCTCGCGAAGGTGCTGGTGGTGGTGGACGCCGACATCAACGTGCGCAATCCGGTTGAGGCCTGGTGGTCGGCGCTCAACAACATGGACCCCGACCGCGACGTGCGCTTCACCATGGGTCCGGTGGATGTGCTCGATCACGCGAGCCGCGCGTTCACCTACGGCTCGAAGATGGGCATCGATGCGACGCGCAAGTGGCCGGAGGAAGGGTCCACGCGCCCGTGGCCGAAGATGATCGCGATGGATGCGGGCACGAAGGCCAGCGTTGACGCGATGTGGCACAAGCTCGGGCTCCCCACGCCACCCGTCGTACCGGGGGCGAAGTGACGCTGCCCACCAATGCCCCCATGCCGAAGGGGGCACGCGACGGCCAGGTGTTCGAGGGCACGTCGCTCCTCGTGCGACTGGCCAACTTCGTGAAGTTGCCGCACACGGTGTTCGCGCTGCCGTTCGCACTGGTGGGTGTCTGCTTTGCGAGCGCCGTGCGCGTGCCGAGTCTGCGTGACCTTGGGTGGGTGCTGGTGGCGTTCACGGCCGCGCGCTTTGCGGGCATGGGCTTCAATCGCATCGTCGATCGTGATGTCGACGCCCGCAATCCGCGCACGGCGATGCGCGAGATTCCGCGCGGCGCGCTCACCGTGGCGCAGGCCACCGCGGCCGTCACGGTGATGAGTGCGCTGTTCATCGTGGCGGCGTGGCAACTCAATCCGCTCTGTCTGGCGCTCTCGCCGATCGCGCTCGCGTGGGTGCTCGGCTACAGCTACACGAAGCGCTTCACGCGCTTTTCGCATCTCTGGCTCGGACTCGGTCTGGGCATTGCACCGGTGGGTGGCTATCTCGCCATCACGGGAGCGTGGAGCACGCCCGCGTGGTGGCTCGCGGCGCTGTCGCTTGCGGTGATGACGTGGACGGGTGGCTTCGACATTCTGTACGCACTGCAGGATGCGGAGTTCGATCGCGCCAACGGATTGCATTCGCTCCCGTCGGCGATCGGTGTGCCGAACGCGATCCTCGTGGCGCGCGGGCTGCACACGTTGACGGTCCTCTGCCTTGCGGCGGTGGTCGTGGCCGATCCGCTCGGCCTGGCCACCGTGCCGGATGCGACGTTCGCCCGCGCACTGCTCTGGCTCGGCGTGGCGCTTGCGGCCGCTTTGCTGCTCTGGGAGCATCGCCTCGTGCGCGCCGATGACCTGACGAAGCTCGATGCGGCGTTCTTCACGATGAACGGCATCATCTCGATGGTGTTCTTCACGTGCGTGCTCGGGGCCACGGTGCTCGGGCGCGGCGTCGGGGCCACGGCCTGATGGGCCGCTCGTGATGCCCCGTCACCCTGTCGTCCTGGCCATCACGGGAGCGAGCGGTGCGCCGTACGCGGTGCGGCTGCTCGAGGCACTCGTGCAGCATGCGGTGCCGACGTGGCTGATCGTGTCGTCGCACGGCTGGCGACTCTTGCGGACCGAAAGCGGCCTGCAGGATCTGGACGCGTTGCGCGTGTGGGTGGGTCCGGAGCGCTTCGATGCGCATGTCACCGTGTTCGATGACGGCGATCGTGGCGCGGCACCGGCCAGTGGATCGGCCCGCACGTCGGGGATGATCGTGTGCCCATGCAGCATGGGCACGGTGAGTGCGATCGCCCACGGGACGTCGCGTTCGTTGGTGGAGCGCGCCGCCGATGTCACGTTGAAGGAGCGGCGCCGACTGCTGCTCGTGCCGCGCGAGACACCGCTCTCGCTCGTGCATCTCGAGAACCTCACCGCGGTGACGCGTGCCGGTGCGATCGTGCTGCCGGCCGCGCCCGGTTTCTACCATCAACCACAGTCTGTCGCCGAGCTCGTCGATTTTGTGGTCGCCCGCATTCTCGATCAGTTCGACGTGGACCACACCATCGGCCAGCGCTGGGGTGGGGAGCCCGCATGACACCAGTACCGCTCGAAGGTCGCGGTGGCGAAGCGATCGCCATCGGCCTCATCTCCGATACGCATGGGCTGTTGCGCCCCGAAGTCTTCACCGCGCTTGCGGGCGTGAGTGAAATCCTGCATGCCGGCGATGTCGGCACGCTCCCCGATGGCAGCAGTCTGCTCAACGAACTGCACGCCATCGCGCCCGTGCGCGCCGTCTACGGCAACACCGATGCGCCGGGGCAGCCCGAGCTCAAGGAGCGTCTCGACATCACCATCGGCAACATCCGGATCGTGGTCACGCACGGACACGAGCTGGGTTCGCCCACCCCGGAATCGCTCGTGGCGGCATATCCGCACGCGGAAGTCATCGTGTACGGACACACGCACAAGCCCATGATCACGCGCATCGGGGATACGCTCGTGGTGAATCCCGGCGCGGCGGGGCCGAAGCGGTTCGATCTGGTGCCGAGCGTGGCGCAGTTGCACATCACGCGCGGTCACGCGCACGTGGAGATCATTCCACTCTGAGCGTCGCGTGCCGACCGCGCCGCGGGCGCGATCGGTGGGGCTGTGCATCAGCGCACGCGACGTACCAGCAGCTCGCGCACCGTTGGGGCGGTGCGCGTATGCTCCTCGGCGCGCGTGCGAAACCAGTGCTCGAGCAAGGTGAGTTCTTCGAGGGCGTCCACCGTGAGCGCCGTGGCGCGTACGACCGGCTGAGCCTCGCGCGCGAGCAGCGCATCCATGGCGTCCGCGTCGTCGAGCGCGGCGTCGGCCATCACGCGTCCGTCGCGCACGAGATAGATCCGATCGACGCCGACGCGACTCGGGACACGATAGGCGAATGACGGTCGCTGCAGCGCTTCGCGTACGCGGAGCAGCTGCGCTTCGAGTGTCTCGAGGGCGGTGAGTCGGTCGCGCAGCCATCCGGCGCGCTCGTACAGCAGCTGTGCGCTGGCCATGGCCATCTCACGCGCCAGATCACTGCGGGGCGCATCGGTGGCGCCGTCGAGAAACGCCTGCGCCCGTTGGAGCTGCACGCGATACTCGGTGTGACTGCAGGCCGCGATGCATGGCCCCAGGCACCGTCGCGTCTCGTAGCGATGACACCCCGGAGTGCGTGCGAGGCGCGGATCGTTGGCGAAGAGGTCGCCCGCGTCGCGCAGCACCATGGGCGTGCGATCGGGGCAGTCACGCAACCCGAGCGCGTCGTTGAGCACGCGCACGGCGGAAATGAGGGGCGCTCGTTGGGCAAAGGGACCGATCACCACCGTGCCACGCGATTGTCGGCGATCGAGCGTTGCGCTGGCGCGCTGGACGCGAAGGCGAGGCACGTCACCGCCGTCCACCAGGATGACCCACCACTTGTCCAGCGGGCGCGCGCCCTTGCGGTTGTACGGCGGCAGGTGCGCGCGAATGAGGCGTGTCTCCCGGAGCAACGCCGCGAACTCGCTCGGCGCCTCTTCCCACTCGATGTGGGCCGCCTCGCGGACCAGCCGTGCGTGTCGGTGCTCGGGCCAGGGGAGGCGGAAGTACGAGAGCAGGCGGGTTCGGATGTTCCGCGACTTGCCCACGTACAACACATCGCCGCGCGCGCCGCGCATGCGGTAGATGCCGGGGGTGTTGGGGGCGCTCCGCCGGACGAATTCGCGCAGGGCGGCGACGTCGGTGGAGCCGGCGGCGTCGAGCAGGGAGAGCTGAGCGCTGGGCGTGCGATCCGCCGAGAGCGGTGACATGCACCGAAAATACGCCGAATATCACGGGCCCGCAAGAATCCACGCGGCGTTCCGCGAACGTGCGTGCAGTCTCGCGTTGCGCGCGGGTTCTTGCAAATGGCAAACGGAACGACAGACACCGGGCTGGCGTCTCACGTCGATGCTCGCGTACCGGAAAACGGAAATGCTTGTTGAGCAGAGGGTTGGAGGCTTACGTGGACCGCTGGACATCCCCACGGCCCGTCGCTGGCCGCCGCACGCCCATGGCACGCTGACTGCACTGTCCGCGCGCGTCCCCGTGCAGTCTGCCGCGCCGCTATCACGTGTCCAGCGCATCCTCCCGGTCCCGCGTCCACGCGCCTCCATGCCCAACTCCATGCCGTCCCGATCCCCGGTCACCACCTGGTCTCCGCTCGCGATCCTGCTGCTCGCGGCCTGCGTCGGCGATCCCGCGCCGAGTGCGCCGGCGGACGACCCGGCCGCGCCTCCGCCGCCAGCCCTCCAGATCGTCAATGACGCGGAGGCGCTCGGCGCGCGCGTCCAGTTCGGCGAAGTGAATCTCGGCGAACTCCAGGCGCCCGCCTTCACCCCCGATCTCGGCGACTCGGTCGCGGCGTCGGTGAGCGGCGATCGTGTGCAGTTCACCGAAGAGGCACAGGTCGCCGCGCCTGCCTCGCGCCTCGGTGCCATGCAGGCCACCCACAGCGCGTTCGTGGACGGCTTCGCGTACGTCAGCTACGCCATGGTGGGTGAAGAGGCGGCCGGCGCCGTCGATGTCTTCGACGTCAACGGGGCCAGTACGCCCAAGCTCGTGTCGAGCGCCACGCTCGACGGCAGCGACGTCCACACCCTCGCCGTCGTCGGCAGTCGCCTCTATCTCGGCACGGGCGCGCAGGATCTCGCGCGTGGCGAAACGGCCGTGCTCGAGGTCCTGCAGCTCGATCGCGGTCGAATCGTGCAGCGCATTGCGCGCCTCAGCCTGCCCAGTCACATCGTGACCGGGATCGCCGTCGCGGCCGGCAAGGTCTGGGTGACGACGGGAACGGGTGGGGATCGCGAAGGTGGGCTCACGGTGCTCGACGAACGCACGCTGCAGGTCATCAGCTTCGATCGCTTCAGCGACGCGCGTGCTGTTGCGCCCAACGGCAGCGATGTGATCGCGGTCGTGCGGGGACGCCCGGGACGCCTGCGCATGTATGCGCAGAGCACCGGTGCCTTTCTGCGTGAGTTCGAGCTTGGCGGCCTGTCGTTCGCCGATGCAAAGGCCAGCATCATTTCCCGCGCGACCTGGGCGTTCGTCGGCGCCGCCGACGCCGGCGTGGTGGTGACGCAGTTGCGTCAGAACGGACGCATCACGGGCTCGATCGTGGGCGAGCTGGCGCGTCCGCAGCTGCCGGGGGTACGTGACGAGTACGCGGTCACGAATGCGGTCACGGTCGCCGGCGACTATGTCGTCGCTGCGAACGGCGCGGCCGGTGTATCGGTTGCGCACACCACCGATCAGTGGACCGCGCAGACCAACAAGCCGACGCTCACGCCCATGGGGCGTCTGTTACTGCCCGACGGTTTCTCCGCCAACTTCGTCGCGGGCAGCTTCCCGAATCTCTTCGTGGCCGCCGGCTACGGTGGACTGCGTCTCGTGCGGTTGCGTGTGACCAGCGGCAACGGCAACAGCGACTGACGTCGTGCCATGCCCGACGTGCTCGCGGATCGCGATCACGTCTGACACCAGGCACAGAACACGGTCATGCGTCCGTCAATCGCATCGGTGCCGATCAGGCGGCGGGCGCATCGTGGACACGGTGCGCCCGCTCGTCCGTACGCCTGCAGGGCATGCACGTATTGCCCCTGTGCGCCACGCGCGTCGCGATAATCGCGGAAACTGGTACCGCGCGCCGAAATGCTCGCGGTGAGAATGCGCACGAGTGCCTCATGCAGGCGCTGCCATTCGTCGTGCCGGAGTGACGAGCCCGATCGCGACGGATCGATGGCCGCGGCCCAGCACGCCTCGGTTGCGTAGATGTTGCCCACGCCAGCCAGTCGGGTCTGGTCCATGAGCAACGCCTTGAGCGGTCGCGTGCTCTGCCCCAGCGCGTGCGCCAGCGTTTCCCACGTTGTGTCGGACGCGAGGGGCTCGGGGCCGAGCGACTGCGTGTAGGTCGCGAAGCGCTCGGGGGTCTGACACGCCACGGTGCCGAGTCGTCGGACATCGCGATAGTGCAGCCGGCGACCATCACGGAGCGTGAACGTCACGCACAGGAAATCGCGGAGCGATGACGGGAGCGCGCCGTCGTCCACGAGCAGCGCGCCGGTGAAGCGCGGCTGGACAACAACGTGACGCGTGACGGTCGCGTCCGGCGCAGCCGCGAGATCGAGCACCACCAGTTTCGCGCGTCGCCACACACGCACGATCACGAGCTCGTGCAGCGCGTTCGACCAATCTGCTGTCGCGAGATCGCGCAGCACATCCTCGCGCATCACGTCGACACGCGAGACGATGGCGCCACGGACGTCGTGGTGCAGATCGCGCGCGATGGTTTCGGTTTCCGGCAACTCAGGCACGGCCGCGCCTCAGTTCAACGTCGCGCCGCTTCCCGCCAGCCGATGTCGCCACGAAACTGCGCGCCGTCGAAGCCAACGGCGGCGGCGCCCTCGCGACTGATGCGGCGCGCTTCGTCGAAGGTGGCGCCAAGTCCCGTCACGGCGACCACGCGACCACCGCTTGTGCGCAGCGTGCCGTCGCTCGCGCGCGTGGTGCCGGCGTGGTACACGCGTCGCGTCGCGTCCTCATCGGGGAGCGAGATGACGTCGCCGCTGCGTGGGGTGTCGGGATAGCCTGACGCGGCCACAACGGTGGTCACCGACGCACCGTCGCGCCAGCGCAGGGCAGGCATCGATCCGATCCGCGCTCCGCGAGCGATGGCGAGCATGGGCTCGAGCAATGAACTGTCGAGCATGGGAAGAATCGCCTGCGTTTCGGGATCACCAAACCGACAGTTGAACTCGACGACCTGTGGTCCCTCGTCGGTGAGCATCAATCCCGCGTAGAGGAGGCCGGTGAACGGCGTGTCCCGTTTGCGCAGCGCGTGCAATGTAGGGAGCAGAATGCGTTCCGTTACGTCATCGAGCAGCGCCGCGGTGCCGAGCGAGACCGGCGTATACGCGCCCATGCCACCGGTGTTCGGACCGTCATCGCCGTCGAGCAGCCGCTTGTGATCCTGCGCCGGCAGCATGGTGAGCACGTCAGTCCCGTCGGTCAATGCAAAGAGGGACAGCTCTTCGCCCTGCATGAACGATTCGACGAGGACTTCATTGCCGGCGTCGCCGAACGCGCGGTCACCCATGATGCGATCGATGGCGGCGTGCGCTTCCGCGAGCGTGTGGCACACAATCACGCCTTTGCCGGCGGCGAGACCGGACGCCTTGATCACCACCGGCGCACCGAAACGTTCGCGCACGGCGGCGTGCGCTTCGGTGGCGAGGCGATGTGTTTCCGCGCGCGCCGTCGGCACACCGGCGCGCGTCATGAGCGACTTCGCGACGTGCTTTGAGGTCTCGATCTCGGCCGCCGCCGCGGTGGGGCCGAACGCGGGAATGCCACGCTGCCGCAGCCGGTCCACGAGACCATCGGCGAGCGGTGCCTCGGGGCCGACGACCACGAGGTCCACCGCTTCGTCCTCCGCCAGCGCGACTAGCGCCGGAAGCTCGGTCGCCTTCACGGCCGCAGCGCGCGCGAGCGTCGCGATACCGGGGTTGCCAGGGGCGGCGATCAGCTCGACCGCCGTATTCTCTCGAGACAGGGCGTCGGCGAGCGCGTGTTCGCGCCCGCCGTTGCCCACCAGCAGGATCTTCATGCGAAGCCGGGGTACGGGTCCGTCACCGCGACGGACGGCGTAACCTAACCTCGTCGGGCGACCGGCTCAGGTCGCCGGGCCGCCAGCGCCCGAACCACCCGTACCCGGACCACCGCCTGGCGGACCGTCGGACACGGGGCCGGTCGCCGCCGGTCCGCCCTCGTCCGGCCGTGGGCCGGTGCCAGGCGTACCGGCCATGCCCGTGGCCGCTCGGAACGCGTCGGCGAACGCGTCGGCGGCGCGCGTGAAGACGTCGCCCACCTTGCTCGCGGCCTCGCGGGCCTGCGCCGAGTAGTAGTCGCTCGCCTCGCGCACGTCATCGCCGAGGGGACGCGCGGTCTTCTCGTCTCCGCGACGCACGTAGTCACCACCCAGGATGCGGCTGTACCCGCCAGCCTCTACCCACCGGCTCAACTCGGCGACGCGCACCGTGTGGAACGGGTGTACGCGCATCGCGGTGTTGAGCGCCTTGAGCACCGAGTCCCACGACGAGCCACCCACTTCGTACTCTCGCGCCTGAGCGAGGTACGCATCGAGGTCGACGGTGTCGTCGATGACCTTGCCCCCGGCGAGCGACAGGAACGCACGCTGCGAGTCGCGCACGCTCTGCGACCCCAACAGCCCCGCGCGATCGGCCGAGAGCTCCGACTTGCGATACCACTCGAGGAGCGCGAGCTGGAACGGCAGCAGCGCGATCGTGGCCACGATGGGCAGCACCTGGAAGCCGAACGTCATCACGATGAGTGCGATCGTGCGGTACGTCGTGTGGCCGCTCATGATGTGCCCGAGTTCATGCGCGAGGATGAACCGCTGCTCCTCGCGCGAGAGGATCTCGAGCGCTCCCGAGTTGATCACGATGAACGGTCGATCAAAGCCCACGGCGCCGGCGTTGGCGAAGGGCGTCCGCGCGACGTACAGCTGCGGGGGCGGCTCGCCGGCCGGGGGCCAGTCGAGCGTCTGCAGGACTTCCTGATACAGGGCGTACAGATTGGGACGCTGCGCCGGCCCGACGAGCACGGCATCGCCCAGGAACAGGTTGCGAATGCCGCGCTCGCCGAAGAAGCCGGCGATCTTGCGCACCGCCAGGTCGAAGCCCGGCAGGGCGCGCAGCGCGTTGAGGGCGGCGCGGTCGGCTGGGTGCTCCCAACTGACGGACGCGATCTGGGTAAGCGGCTGTCGGGTCATGGCAGAGTGGTGAAAGGTCTGCTCATCCTACGGCGCGCGTCGCCCAAAGTTGCGTGGATCAGCCGATCGCGCGATCGAGGTCGGCGACGAGGTCCTCGATGTCCTCGATGCCGCAGGAGAGGCGAACCATCCCGTCGGTCAGTCCCATCGCCTGCTTGACGTCGGCCGGCACGGAGCCGTGCGTCATGCTGAACGGATGGCTGATGAGGCTCTCGACGCCACCCAGCGATTCGGCCAGCGCGAAGACGCGGACGCCCTCGAGCACCTGTCGGGCGCGCTCGCGGCTGCCGAGGTCGAGCGTGATCATGCCGCCGAACCCCGACATCTGCTTCGCCGCCAGTGCGTGCTGCGGGTGCGACGCGAGGCCGGGATAGATGACCGCCGATTCGCCGAGGCGGTCGACGAGCCACGCGGCGAGTTGGCGACCGTTGGCGTCGTGCTGCTTCATGCGCAGCGGGAGCGTTTTCGTGCCCCGGAGGGCCAGCCAGCAGTCAAAGGGACCGGGGACCGCGCCGGCTGCATTCTGGATGAACTGCAGCCGATCGGCGATGGCGTCCTCAAGTACCACCGCGACCCCGCCGATCATATCAGAATGACCGTTGAGATACTTCGTGGTGGAGTGCCACACGATGTGCGCCCCGAGCTCCAGCGGTCGCTGGAAGACCGGGGTGGCGAACGTGTTGTCCACGATGAGCAGGGCGTCGTGTGCGCGCGCGATCTCGGCCATGGCGGCGAGATCACAGAGCCACATGAGCGGGTTCGTGGGCGTCTCGACGAGGAGACCCCGCGTGGCCGGGGTCATCGCGTCGGCGACGCGCTGCGGGTCCCGAGTATCCACGTAGCTGAAGGACAGGCCGAGATGCCGCAGCAGTTTGTCGAAGAGCCGGAAGGTGCCGCCGTAGACATTTTCCCCCACCACGAAGTGGTCGCCCGCCCGGAACAGCTTCATGATCGAGTCGAGGCAGCCCATGCCGCTCGCGAAGGCGAAGCCGTGCCGTCCGCCTTCGAGGGTGGCGACGTTGCGCTCGAGGGCCTCACGGGTGGGATTTTTCCCACGCGCGTACTCGTACCCCTTGTGCTGCCCGAGCCCGTCCTGCACATAGGTGGAGGTGAGGTAGAGCGGCGTCATGATGGCGCCCGCGTGGGGCTCCGGCCGCTGACCGGCGTGAATGGCGCGAGTCGCCAGGCCGGCGTCGAGGTCTTCGGGGAAGATGCGCGTCATCGGAAGTTCGGCGTGGTGCGTGGGGGAGTCGGGGGACCGACGCAACCTATCCGACGGACCTCCGTCCCGCAGGGGCCGTGGCGTCCGACGCCGTCGCCGTTCGATCCGCCGCCGGCCGCCTGATCGCGCCACGTTTCCGTCTGCTCATGACTGCTCCCACCGCGCCTGACGCCACCGCCTGCTGCCTGATTGTGGACGACGAAGCGCCGCTCCGTGCGGTGCTGCGTCGCATCCTCGAACAGCAGGGCATGCGCTGTCGCGATGCGGCGTCCGGCGCCGAAGCACTCCGCATGCTCGAGGCCGAGCCCGCGGCGCTCGTGCTCAGCGACTATCACATGCCCGAGATGGATGGCGTGCAACTGCTCGGCGTGATTCGCGAGCGGTGGCCCGATACGGCGGTGGTGATGGTCACCGGTGTGAGCGATGTCGACCTCGCCGTGCAGTGCCTCGCGAGCGGTGCCATGGATTACGTCACGAAGCCGTTTCGCGTGGAAGAAATCCGCGGACGCCTCGGGCAGGCGCTCGAGAAGCGACGGCTCGTGCTCGAGAATCGCGCGTATCGTCAGCATCTGGAGGAACGGGTGCAGGCGCAGGCGCGTGCGTACGAAGAGCTCTTCCTCGCTTCGCTGCAGTCGTTGGCCGACGCGCTCGAAGTGAAGGACCGCTACACCTGGGGTCATTCATTGCGCGTGGCCCAGTACGCGACCGCGATTGCTCGTGAGCTGGGACTCGAGGCGGATCGCCTGGCGCAACTGGAGTTGGGCGCCCGTCTGCACGACATCGGCAAGATCGGTGTCCGCGAGTCGGTGCTCAACAAGGGCTCGGCGCTCACGCCCGAAGAGTACGCGCATGTCATGGAGCACCCGGTCATCGGGTGGCGTCTGCTGCAGCCGCTGCTGCGCGACGCGCCGCATGCACTGGACGTGGTGCGCGGTCATCACGAGCGCTACGACGGACGCGGCACGCCGGATCGACTGGTTGGTGACGTGATCCCGCTCGAGGCGCGCATCGCCGCCGTGGCCGATTCGTTCGATGCCATGACGAGTGGACGTCCGTACCGCGCCGGCATGGCTGTCGAGGACGCGCTCGCCGAGTTGGAGCGCTGTGCGGGAACGCAGTTCGATCCGATGTGCGTCTCCGCGTTTGCCCGAGCACTGGCGGCGGGCGCCTTCCCGCTGCCCGATGGACGCGCGCGACGTCCGGCCCGACTGGTCGCGTCGCAGGTGGCCTGACGCCGTCGTAACGCGCCCGCGATCCGGACCGGCGCGCGCGGTGTGATCCGGATCACCAAACGCACGACGAGGCACCAGGAACCCGTGGTGTAACGGTGGACCTCGCTGATGCGTCCTTTCCTCGACGAGGCCGTCACTGCGGCCGCCCCGGTCCCGTGCGCCCCCCCGAGGTGTGTATGTTCCGTGGCTGAAGGGACTTGGACACACCCGTGCGAGGACACATGCGATTCGATGGGCTGATGGTGAGCGTCTCCGGCGTGCGCGGTCGCGTTGGGGAGGCACTGACCCCGGAAGTGATGGCGACGTTTGCAGCGGCCTTTGGCGCGTGGGCTTCGACGCAGCATCCGGGACGCCCGATTGTGGTGGGACGCGACAGTCGCGTCTCCGGCGCCATGTTCACGCGCGTCGTGCACGCGGCGCTCGAATCGGTGGGCTGCGAGGTCATCGACATCGGCATGGTGCCCACACCCACGGTGCAGCTCGCAGTCGAGCATCATCACGCCGCCGGTGGGTTGGCCATCACGGCCAGCCACAACCCCATCGAATGGAACGCGCTCAAGTTCATTGGCGCGAGTGGGCTGTTCCTCTCCGCCGAGGAGGGCGCGCAGATGCGTGCGCTGCTCGACGGCCCGATTCCGCGCGCGACATGGGATCGGCTCGGACACATCAGTGTCGATGACGCGGCGATTCGTCGGCACGTCGATGCGGTACTCGCGTTGCCCTTCCTCGATGTCGATGCGATTCGCGCGCGTGCCTTTTCGGTGGCGCTCGATTGTTGCCACGGCGCCGGCAGTCGCATCATGCCTGCGCTGCTCGAGGCGCTCGGGTGTCGCGTCACAGCGATCGGCATGACGGCCGACGGACGCTTCCCACGTCCGCCGGAACCGGTGGCCGATCATCTTGATGATTTGCGTGCGCTCGTGCGGTCGAGTGGCGCGGTCGTGGGCTTCGCGACCGATCCTGACGTCGATCGCCTCGCGCTGGTGGACGAGCGCGGCGAAGCCATTGGCGAGGATTACACGCTGGCGTTGGCCGTCCGTGCCGTCCTGCCGGCGCGGCCCGGGGCGGTGGTGACCAACCTGAGCACGAGCAAGGTCGTGCAGGACGCGGCGCGTGATCACGGCGCCGAGTTCCGCTTCGCCCCGGTGGGCGAGGTCAACGTCGCGCTCGCGATGCGCGACGCGCGCGCCACGATCGGTGGTGAAGGCAACGGGGGCGTCATTCTGCCGGAACTGCATCTCGGGCGCGACGCGCCTGTCGCGGCGGCGCTCGTGCTGCACCTGCTCGCGCGCAGCGGAGAGAAGCTGTCGTCGTTCGTGTTGCAACATCCGCGCTACGTGATCGTCAAGGACAAGCTGGACCGCCCGGAAGTGCCGCTCGACGCCGTGTACGCGGCGCTGCGCGAGCGCTTCCCGGACGCGTCGGCGGACACGCAGGATGGCCTGCGGCTCGACTGGCCCGATCGCTGGGTGCACCTGCGCCCGTCGGGGACCGAGCCGATCGTTCGCGTGATCGCCGAAGCACCCGACATGGCGTCCGCGCGACAGCTCGTCGCCGATGCGCGCGAGCCGCTCGCCGCGCTCGCTGGTGTGTCCTGACCCCGCCTGTTTCTTCCTTCTCTCGAGACCCTGCCTATGTGCGGCATCGTCGGATACGTCGGTCCCAAGGTTGCCACGCCATTTCTGATCGAGGGGCTCAAGCGCCTCGAGTACCGCGGCTATGATTCCGCGGGCGTCGCCGTCATGAACGGCAAGGGCGTGGAGACGCGCAAGGCGGCCGGCAAGATCATGAAGCTGGAGCAGGCGATCGCGGCCGATCCGCCGCACGGCACGCTCGGCATCGCGCACACGCGCTGGGCCACGCACGGTCCGCCGACCACGAACAACGCGCATCCGCACCGCAGCCACAACGGTCGCATCGCGGTCGTCCACAACGGCATCATCGAGAACGCGACCGTGCTCAAGCGGTCGCTCGAGGAGCGAGGCTTCGAGTTCCGCTCCGACACCGACACGGAAGTGCTCGCGCACCTCGTGGAAGCGGCGTACGCGGGCAATCTCGAGGCCGCGGTCATCGAGGCGCTCTGGCAGGTCGAAGGCACGTACGGCATCGCGGTCATCTCGGCCGACGAGCCCGACAAGATCGTGGCCGCACGCAAGGGCAGCCCGCTCCTCATCGGTCTTGGCGAGGGCGAGTACTATCTCGCCTCCGACGCGAGCGCCGTGCTCTCGCACACGCGCGAGGTGATCTACCTCGATGACGACGAAGTCGCGGTGCTCACGCGCGACGGTTATCGCATTCTCGATCTCGAGGCGGAAGCGCAGGACAAGGCGATCAGCAAGATCGACTGGGACCTCGCGCAGATCGAGCGTGGCGGCTACCCGCACTTCATGCTCAAGGAGATCTTCGAACAGCCGAAGACGGTGACCGACACCATGCGCGGCCGCCTGCTCATCGACGAAGGCTTCTCGAAGCTCGGCGGCATCAACATCCTGAAGGATGATCTGATGGCGGTGGACAACATCGTCATCACGGCGTGCGGTACGAGCTGGCACTCGGCGCTCATCGGCAAGCTGATGATCGAGGAGCTGTGTCGCATCCCGGTGTCGGTGGAGTACGCGTCGGAGTTCCGCTATCGCAATCCGATCGTGCGCCCGAATACGCTGTGCATGGTGATCTCGCAGTCGGGCGAGACGGCCGACACACTGGCCGCGATGCGCGAAGCGAAGCGACGCGGTGCGCGCACGATGGGCCTCGTGAACGTGGTGGGCTCCACCATCGCCCGCGAGAGCGACGGCGGCATCTACCTGCACGCCGGCCCGGAAATCGGCGTGGCCAGCACGAAGGCGTTCACCAGCCAGGTGGTCGCGCTCGCGCTGTTCACGCTCAAGGTGGCGCGTCTGCACGGCATGACGCAGGAACGCGGGCAGGAGATCGCACGCGCGCTGGCGGCGCTGCCCGAGCAGATCCAGCAGATTCTCGATCGGGCGCACGAGATCGAGGAGATCGCCGAGGAGTTCAAGCGCGCGAGCAACTTCCTGTACCTGGGCCGCGGCTACAACTTCCCCGCCGCGCTCGAAGGGGCGCTCAAGCTCAAGGAAATCAGCTACATCCACGCCGAGGGCTATCCCGCGGCGGAGATGAAGCACGGGCCGATCGCGCTGATCGACGAGATGATGCCGGTGGTGTGCATCGCGCCGCACGATGCGGTGTTCGAGAAGGTCGTGTCGAACATCCAGGAAGTGAAGGCGCGCAAGGGCAAGATCATCGCGATCACGACGCGCGAAGAGGAAGCGCTCGAGGGGCTCGTGGACTACGAGTTCCGCGTCCCGGAGACGATCGACGTGCTCACGCCCATCCTCGCGTCGGTGCCGCTGCAGCTCCTCGCGTACTACATCGCGGTGAAGCGTGGCTGCAACGTGGACCAGCCGCGCAACCTCGCGAAGTCGGTGACGGTGGAGTAGGGCGGGCACCGCGGCCACCGGTCGCACGGTCTCGAAGGACGAGTACGCGGGCGGGCAATTGCCCGCCCGCGTTTTGCGTGCTATGGTCGCGGCTTGCGCATGCAACGAGAGGTGGTGGCACGAACGCGTCTGGTTGCCGCGGCCGTAGCGGCAGAGGGTTGCGCGCTCCGCGCGTGCGGGCGCCACTCGGCAGCTGCGCACGGCGGTGACCGCTGACGGCCTGCTGGGGGCGACGGTGTCGGTGCTGCTGCCATGGCGGCTGCTGGCCGTAGCGCATGATCCGGGTGCCGGTCGCGATCGTCGAGGACGACGGGACCGAGACGCTGGAAGAGTGGCCGGTCGAGACGCGGCGCTCGGGCAAAGTGGCAGTGGTCGAAATAGTATCTCTGTGTTAGACTCAATATATGCTCACGCTCGCCGAAGTCGCGTATCTGGCCGACGCGCCCCCGAAATGGGTGCTGAACACGTCGGCGGCGCTCGGACTCGCCGATGCCTACACACTCCCCTTGGCACGGCGTTTGTACGTCATGCGTCTGCTGCAACGGGCGACTGGCTGCTCGCTGGAGCGGGCCGAGGCGCTCGCGAGCCGGTTGCTGCAGGGCGGCGATGAATCGAACAACTCGGCGGTCGTCTCCGTGGCGCTGGATGATCAGGGGACGTTGTGCATGCAGTTGGATGTCGCGCGCATGCACTCCACGTTCGACGCGCGCCGTTCGGCATTGCACACCACGGTCGCGCCACGCGTGCGTGGCCGCCCGAGAACGCGTGATCACGAACCGTTGGAGGCGGCACGCGCGTGGGGGCTCGACCTGTCGTTGCTCGCGTCCAATCTGCGTCGCACGCCGACCGAGCGACTTCGTCAGCTCGATGCCATGGCGGATTTTCGCCGCCGAGTCACTCGGCCGAGCGCCACGCGCTGAGGCGAACGAATGTTCGAGGAAATGCTGCGTGCCCTCGTGGCCCGAGGTATCCGATTCGTGGTGGTTGGTGGCGTGGCTGCTACGATCCACGGCTCGGCGCGCTACACCAATGATCTCGACATCTGCTACGCCACTGATCCCGAGAATCTGCAGCGGCTCGTTGAGCTGCTTACCGAGTGGAAGGCCTATCTGCGTGGCGTGGAGCCGGGGCTGCCATTCATTCTCGATGCACGGACCTTCTCCATCACGCCGCTGCTGACGCTTGTGACCACCCACGGCGACTTCGATCTGCTCGATCGCGTGCCTGGTGTGGGTGGCTACGACGAGGCGCTCGCACGATCGGAGGAAGCGCAGATCGGTTCCGTGCGGTTCCATACCATCTCGCTCGACGCATTGATCGACGCCAAGCGCGCGGCGCGGCGCAAGAAGGACATGGAGCACCTCATCGAACTCGAGGCGCTGCGCGCCCTGCGAGACGCCTGATGTCCTGCGAGTGCTGAGCGGCGCCTGACGTGCGGCGAGCACGCGCCGTCGCCGGATCGTCTGCGAAGTGCGCGACCAGTTGCTGAACCTCGAGACTCGTTGAAGTTTGGTGCATGCGAGTCCTCCTCCAACGCGTGTCCCGCGCCGAAGTGCGCATTCGCCCGGACGGCGACGCCCTCCCGTATGTCGCCGGCCGCATCGGCCGCGGCTTCCTGCTGCTCGTCGGGCTCACGCACACCGACACCGATGCCGAGGTCGCGTGGATGGCCGACAAGATCGCCGGCCTGCGCCTCTTCGCCGACGCCGACGACAAACTCAATCTCTCTCTCGCGGACGTGCAGGGCGGGGCGCTCGTCGTGTCGCAGTTCACGCTCTACGGCGACGCCCGCAAGGGGCGACGCCCGAGTTTCGTGGACGCGGCCCGTCCCGACACGGCCGTACCGCTCTACGAACGGTTTGTCGCACTGCTGCGTGATCAGGGCATTCCGGTCGCCACCGGCGTGTTCGGCGCCATGATGGACGTCGATCTCGTCAACGACGGGCCCGTCACGCTCTGGCTCGAACGTGAGGCGGCGTCGGCCGCGACCTCCACTCCCTGAGACTTCCCCGCATGCGCTCCTCACGCTCCCGACTCGCCGGCCTCGGTCTGCTGGTGCTGTCGCCCTTCGCACTCGCCGCGCAGTCCGCCTCCGCCAACGACGCGCGGTGGCGACGCGCCGAGTTGGCGTGGCAGGAGGGGGCGTACCCACGTGCGCTGCTCGCGCTCGATTCCATCCTGACGTCGGCGAACGCCTCCGCCTATCGCGAGCGCATCGCGCTGCTCACCGGCGAAGCCTGGCACACGACCCTCGTGGCCGAAGACGCGCGCGCGCCGCGATGGTCGCGCGACGGACGCTGGATCAGTTACGAGACGGGCACCGGCGCTGCTCGCGTCACCCGGGTGGCCGCCATGCAGTCGGGCTATCCGGTGCACGCGGAGGTCGCGTCCACTGCCGCGGCGTTGGCACCCTCTGCCAACCGCCTCGCGTGGATTGCGGGCACGAGCGAGGCCCCCACGCTGCGGCACGCCACGCTGCCCGGCGCCGCGCCCGCCTCGACTCGGCTCGAGGGCGAGGCCCTGTCCCTTGGCGCGTTGCGTCCCGCGCAGGTGCGGTTCGCGAGTGACAGCCTGCTGCTGCTCATTGCCGCGCCGGCGGGTGAGGTGCGCACGGCGCTCTACGCGATGACGCTCACCGGCGCCGGCAGCGCCGCGCCCATGCGGATCAGCGTGATCGACTCCGTGGTGAGTGACCCGATCGTCGGACTCGACGGCCAGACGGTGCTCTACGGGGTGGGCGGTCGCAGCCCGCTGCAGCAGGGCACGGGCGGTGGTTTTGCTCGCGGGCCGGGACGTCGGCACTTCGCGGTGCTCGATCTGCGCTCGCGGCGCGAGACCGTGATCGCAGGCGAGGCGGCGGTGCTCTCCGCCACGGGCACACACGCGGCGTGGATCACGCGTGATGGTGCACGGCAGCGTGTGCACGTCGGCCGCACCGATGATCTGGCGGCGGCCCGAGTGGTGCACGAAACGGGCGATGCGCTGGACGCGCTGGCGCTCTCACCCGACGGATCGCGCGTCACCTTCCAGCAGCGACCGCGCGAGGACTGGGAGCTCTTCACCGTGCGCGTCGCCGACGGCACGGTCGAACGCGTGACGCGCGAAATCCAGCACGATCTGCTGCCGCAGTGGCTCGACGATACGCGTCTGCTCGCGGTGATGGGTGAGGCGCGCCACCGTCGCTCGCACCTGTACGTGAACGGCGAGCGGCGACGCCTCTTTCACAACAACACGGTGCGCACAATCGCCCCGGAGTACGAGTGGGTACCGAGTGCCGACGGCACGAAGCTGCTCATCGTGGCTGAGCGTGACGGCGACACGGTGACACCGCATCGGCATCTGTGGTGCATGGATTTTTCGCGTGAGGTGACCGTGGCCGAGCTGCGTGCACGCATCGCACAGAACCTGCGCGCCGAACAGACGCTGCGCGCCGAGGGCACGCGGATGTTCGCGCCCATTGCGAGTGCCGTACGCGCGGCCGTGTCGGACGTGAATGTGCACCAGGTCTACCGCTACGGCTTCGATCTCTTCCAGTTCGACAGCAAGCACCTCACCCAGCCCGGCAATGCGAAGGCGCGCGAATACCTGCTGGACGCGTATCGCGGCTTCGGGTATCGCGACGTGCACGAGCAGCGCTTCGACGCACGCACGGGTGTCGATCGCCCCACGGTGCCCACCGGCAACATCGTGGCCGTGCTGCCCGGGACGACGCATCCCGAACTCGTGTACGTCATTTCGAGCCACTTCGACTCGCGCGCCGAAGGTCCGGGCGCCGACGACAACACGTCCGGCACGCAGGTACTGCTCGAGACCGCGCGAGTACTCGCGAACCGACCGCAGGCGGCGACGATCATTTTCGCGTCGCTGAGTGGCGAGGAGTCCGGGTTGCTGGGTGGCCGCGAGTTCGTGCGCGTGGCCAAGGCGAATGGGCTGCGCCTCATGGGGGTGCTCAACAACGACATGATCGGCTGGGCCAACGATCAGCGACTCGACAATACCATCCGCTATTCCAATCCTGGCATTCGCGATGTGCAGCACGCGGCCGCGCTCGGCTTCACCGACCTCATCACGTACGACGCGTTCTACTACAAGAGCACCGATGCCCAGGCGTTCTTCGATGGCTACGGCGACATCGTGGGCGGCATCGGCTCGTACCCGGTGCTGGGTAATCCGCACTATCACATGCCGCACGATGTACTCGAGACAATCAATCATCGGCTGGTGGCCGAAGTGGCAAAGACGACGGTCGCGTCGATCATGTATCTCGCGTCGGCGCCATCGCGATTGAACGGGCTCACGACCACGCGCATCGAGGACGAGGCGCTGCGCGTCGAGTGGAGCGCGAGCCCCGAGAAGGACATCGCGCACTACGAGATCACGTGGGGACCGGCGGACAATCCCACGCGGCAGCGGACGCAGTCCACGAGCCCGCGCATCGTGCTGCGCGATGTTCCGGCGGGGAGCATGGTGCAGGTGCGCGCGGTGAACCGCCGGGGGCTCGTTGGGTGGGACTGGGCGCGTCGTCGGGTGGAGGCGCGGTAGGATCAGCGCACCCGCGTGAACCGCAGGTTCCGAACGCGTCCCGACTGCACCGTGTAGCCCGTGATCCGTCCGCGCGTATCGCGTTGCAAATCGATGACGGACTCGCCGCGCAGGAAGCCGTCGGGGTAGGTGGGCTCAAGAGTGCCCTGTCGCCGCTCGTTGGCGTAGAGCACCAGCTGGTCCTTCTCCATCACCCACTTCTGCGTCGTCTCGATCTCCTCGTTGCGGTACTCTCCCGCGTAGGCGGCGAGCGTAGCGGGCGTGTGCAGCGCAGTATCCGCGCGCACGAACGTCACTGTGTCGCTGCTGCTCCGCACGAACATGCGAGTCGGTACGGCGCCGCCCTCGAAGCGGATTTCGGCATCGGCGCCCGCTCGATATCGGCCCGCACCAAGCGGCGTGAGACGCGTGCGTGCGCCCGCGATCATCAGCAGCGTGGCTCCTGCGCGCCGTGTGCGACGCACTTCGCCTCGGGCCACGTTGCGCCACACGCCGGTGAGCGCGCGCATGGTCGCCACGTCGGTCGGCTGCTCCGGTACAGCGGCGAGCGAGGCGCGCCACAGGGCGGCGCTATCGGCGAGCATCCGGTCGCCGATGTAGAACGCGGCGACGTGACGCGCGAGCGAATCGGGACCGGCCGCGCTGTGGTTGCCGAACGTGGCCACGGCGACGCGCTGCTCGGGGAACCGCAGAAAGTGCGCGCGGAATCCGGCCCAACTCCCGCCGAGCGACACCACGGGTACGCCGCGCACGGTGCCTACATTCAGCCCCACCGCGTAGGCCTGCGTCGCGCCTGACCGGGCAGGCGTGCTGTCGTTGAGTCGCGTGGCGGTGGTCATTACCGAAATCACCTCTCGCCCACCCACGGCACCCGTGTCGTAGTTGCCGAGCCAGCGTCCGAAGTTCTCGATGGTGGTGTGCACACCACCGGCCCCCATGATCGCGCCGTCGTAGGTATTGCGCGCCACGCGAAATGCGTCACCGCGTGGTGCGTACGCGGTGGCGACGTGCGGAATCACCGCCGCGTTGTCGGCGAAGAACCGCGTGTCGCGCATGCCGAGTGGCGCGAACATGCGCTCCTCCGCGAACTGCGCGAGCGTCTTGCCCGTGAGTCGATACACGAGCTGCGCGGCCAGAATCCACCCGGAGTTCGTGTACAGATACCGCTCGCCTAGCACGTAGTTCGGTTCGGCCGATCGGGTGATCACACCCTGCGCGTCGATCGTGTCGCCCGCGAAGGTGCGCCCGGTCTGTCCCGATAGCGTCCGGAAATCGCGCAGGCCACTCGTCTGGCTCAGGGCGCGCCGCCAGGTCACGCCGTCGGCGTACGCCGGCATCTCGGGGAAGTGCTTGCGGATGGGATCGTCGAGCGAAAGTCTGCCCTCCTTCTCGAGCATCAGGATCGCCATGGCCGTGAACTGCTTCGAGATCGACCCCACGTCGAGCACCGTGCGCGTGGTGAGTGGCACGCCGTGCTCGAGACTCGCCATGCCGTACGATGTGCTGTGCGTGCAAGGTGGGCGTGGCGAGGGGGCACAGCGCCAGCAGCGTGCCGGTGAGGGCGAGCGCCCAACGGCGAGGGGAGGGATCCATGGTGGGAAAGGGGCGGGGGCTCGGAGGAAAGGGCAGACTTCGGCTGAATGTGGCGGCGCCGGCGCAGCAGGGCCGGACGCCGCAGATGGATTTCCAGATCAAGCGCGCGATGGCGCAGCACTTGCCCTCCCTGACTCGCAGCTGTATATACAAGTATATCCTTTACGGGGCGAGGCAATGCCAACTGCACGTACACGGACGTTTCGGAGCGGGAACAGCGAGGCACTTCGCCTTCCCAAGGATGTCGCGTTCGGTGAGGACGTCGAACTCATCATGGTGCGCTCCGGCGACGTGCTCACCGTGTATCCAGCCACGATGACACCGGCCGAGCTGGTCGCCACGTTGAACACGCTGCCGACACCGAATGGCGTTGAGTGCCGGGACGTGGAGGAGTTGCCGGAACGGCCGTCGCTCTAGAAGGCGAACGCATGGCCTGGCTTCTCGATACGAACGTGCTCATACACGTGCGTGATGGCGACCGCGCGGTGCTCGACCGCGTTGCTGCGCTCGACGGTGCGGTCCTGATGTCGGTCGTCTCCCGCGTCGAGCTCGAGGGTGGTGTGTATCGGGAGCCCTCGAACGCCCTCACACGTCGTGCACGACTCGACGCGATGCTCGGTGCGATTCCGACCGTCGCATTCGACGCCGCCGCTGCGGACGTCTACGGGTCGATTGTCGCACACGCGGGCTACTCGCGGCGAAAGTTGCTCGATCGAATGATCGCCGCGCAGGCGCTGGTGCATCGCGCGACGCTGGTCACGCGCAACGCGGACGACTTCAGCGGCATTCCCGGGCTCTCGTTGCTGCAGTGGTGAGCGAGCGAAAACGCGCGCCGTCACCCCACGCGTTCAACGGGCGTGCTCGACCCCACCAACGCCTGCTCAAGATCCGCGATCACATCGCTCACCTGCTCCAATCCCACGCTGATGCGAACGAGCCCCGGCACGATCCCCACCTGCCGCCGCTCGTCCTCTGTCAGCTTCGAATGCGTGGTACTCGTCGGGTGCGTCACGATTGTTCGCGTATCGCCGAGATTCGGCGAATGTGAGCAGAGTCTGAGTGCGTCGAGAAAGCGCCGGCACCGTTCGATGCCGCCGCGCAGGACCAGAACGACAATCCCGCCCCCCGCCCGCATCTGTCGCGTCGCCAGTGCATGCTGCGGATGCGACGCGAGGAACGGATACCGCACGCTCTCCAACTCGGGGTGCCCTTCGAAGTGCGTCGCCAGCGCCAGTGCATTCGCGCAATGCCGGTCCATGCGGACCGCCAGCGTCTCCAGACTCTTGCTCAACGTCCACGCGTTGAACGGTGACAGCGCCGGTCCGGTGTGCCGCGCGAAGTAGCGCGCGTCGGCCACCATCGCCTTGTCGCCAACGATCGCGCCACCAAGCGTGCGCCCCTGACCGTCGATGAACTTGGTGGCCGAGTGCACGACGAGCGACGCCCCCCACTCGAGCGGACGCTGCAGATACGGCGTGGCAAAGCAGTTGTCCACCACGAGCGGAATGCCACGTTCGCGCGCGAGTGCCCCCAACCACGCGAGGTCCACGAGTTCGAGGCCTGGATTGCTCGGCGTCTCCACAAAAAGCATTCGAGTGGACGCGGTGATCTGCGAGGTCCAACTCTCGGGGTTCGTGGCGTCGGCGTAACTCCACGTCACGCCCCATTTGGGCAGAATGCGCGTCAGGATCTGATGCGTGCTGCCGAACAGTGCCCGTGAGGCCAACACGTGATCCCCCGCCGACAGTCGCGACGCCAACGCGGTGAAGACGGCAGCCATGCCCGAGGCCGTCGCGAGGCCGTCCTCCGCGCCTTCGAGCGCGCACAGCTTGTGCACGAACTCGTCGGTGTTGGGGTTGGCATACCGCGAGTACACGTTCCCCTCCACTTCGTCGGCAAAGAGCGCGCGCGCGTGCTCGGCGCTGTCGAACACGAAGCTCGAGGTAAGAAAGAGCGGCACGGAATGCTCACGCTCGGCCGTCCGCGGCACCTGCGTGCGCACGGCAAGTGTCTCGAAGTGTGGGCGGAGCGCCTCGGCGGAGGCGGGTTGGGCGTTGGAATCGGGACGGGTCATGGGGCGCCTCCAGGGCGCTGGTCGAGGTGCGTGACGTCCGGATAATTTAGGCGCATGCGCCTCCCCCGAATCGTCCTCGCGTCCCAGTCTCCCCGTCGCCGCGAACTGCTTTCGCTGATCGGTATCGATCACGTGGTCCAGCCCGCGCACATCGACGAGACGCCCTTCCCGGGCGAACTCCCTACCGTGCACAGTGAACGTCTCGCACGAGAGAAGGCGGCACTGATCGCGGCCCGCGAGCCCGGCTCGCTTGTCATTGGTGCGGACACCGTGGTCGTGGCCGGGGAGCAGATCCTCGGCAAGCCCGGTGATGATGCCGATGCACGGAGCATGCTGCGTCTGCTCTCGGGGCGGACGCACATGGTGTACACCGCGGTGGCCATCGCCTGTGACGACCTGCTCGACTCCGAGGTCGAGGGCGTGTCGGTGTCGTTCCGCGATCTCTCGGACGCCGATATCGAAGCGTACGTCGCCACGGGTGAACCGGCCGACAAGGCCGGGGCGTACGGTATTCAGGGCTTCGGCTCCACGCTTGTGGACGGCATCCAGGGCGACTTCTTCGCCGTGATGGGGCTGCCGCTCCGACGTCTCACTGCCCTCTGCGAACGGAACGGCTACCGCTACGCCTTCGGGCCGCTCAAGTACCGGTAGGCAGCAGCCCACGCGCGGCCAGCGCGGCGAGTCGGGCGTCGCGATAGTGCGCCCGCCACACGTCCAGACGCCCGATCACGTCCGCCACCGCGATGCGCGTCATGCGACCCGGACGGTACACCATGTCGAGCGGGTAGTCCTCGCCGGGCTCGCCATACGCGTCGATCAGCAGATCGTGCGAAAAATCGTAGGGCCCGACTCGCTTCGGATTCGTGTAGCCCATGAGGCCGATCACCGGTGTGCGCAAGGCAACCGCGAGATGCAGCGGCCCGGTATCGGGTGAGATGGCCAGCGCGGCGCCGTCGAGGATCCCGGCGAGCCGACGCAGGCCGCTGCCGAGCGCCGAGTGCGCGACCGTCGTGCCAGCCAGGATCGTCGATTCCGCCGCCACTTCGCGTGGCGAGCGACCGCCCACCAGGACGGGCTGCAGCCCTTCCTCGTGGTAGAGCTGCTCGCACACCTGTACCCATCGATCGGCAAACCAGTCCTTGTCCGCCTTGCTGGTCCCGATCACGAGCGGCGCGATGGGACGCGAGAACTGCGCGAGGAACTCGCGCTGCCACGCGCGCTCGTCGTCGTTCCACGGACCCAGCTCCCACCGCGGGACGTCGTGCGGTACGCCAAGCGCGTCGAGGAACTCGAAGTACTGCGCCTGGACGTGCTGCCCCGCGTGTGGCGGAATGCGATGCGTGGTGAAGAGCCAGTTGGCGTCACGCGCGCGTGCACGATCGAATCCCAGCTTGATGGGGGCGCGTGTGAACTGCGTGATGACGCCGGCCTTGAAGTACACCTGCAGCGCAATCACGAGATCGAACTGGCGATCCCGCAGTGCGCGACGCGTCTCGAGGAAGGCTCGGCGGCCGCGCGCGCGATCAAAGAGGATGATATCGTCAACGAGCGGATGCCCCCGCACGAGAGTTGCCGGCCCCGGCTGCAGGACCCACGTGAGGTGCATCTGCGGATGCGCGGCCTTGAGGGCGTGAATGACCGGCATCACATGCACGGCGTCGCCGACGGCGCTCATCATCACAATGCACACGCGGTCGAAGCGCGCGTGCTCCAGCCCCGGCATGGCCGGATGACGACGCGGTCCACTCATGTGGCCGCCACCACGGCCGACGCGAGGAATCCCGCGAGCCACGATTCGTCGAGCGTGAGATCGTGGCGCGCATGCCACTTGCGGATGGACCGCTCGAGTCGTGCGAGATTGATGGCAAGCAACTGGCGTGGCGGCGTGCTGCGAAACTCCACGACGTCGACGTCGAGCAACCATGCGTCGAGTGATTCGCGACCCGTCGTGGGGACGAGCAGGATGTTCTTCACGTTGAGATCGGGATGCAGTACGCCCTGCTGCGCGAGCTGTGCGAGCAATCGAATCACGGCACGCTCGGCGAGCGGTCGTGCGATGGTCGCGGCGTGACCGGCCAACACCGCGCCGAAGTCCCACCCGTCCGGCACAAAACGCGTACACACATCGACGCGCCGCATGCCGGGGCCGGCAGGGTAGAGCGCGTAGGCGAGCACCTCGGGCGTGAGAATGCCACGCGCGCGCAGTGTTGCGCTTGCCGCCGCCTCGCGCGGTGCACGCGTGGGCATGAAGAAGCGGTCACCGGTGAGCGGCGCGAAGAGGCCACCGTGCCACGCGTGCCGCACCGCCACGGTATCGTGGTGTCCGGGAATCGAGGCGACATAAACCACGCCGCGGCCCTGCAGCGCCCGCGGCTGCGGAACGGTCGCGGCCCATCGATGCAACGTGCCGTGTGCGCGTACGCACTCGGCCAGTGCATCGTGCAGCGCGGCATGGGCCACAAGTCGCGTCCGGCCCACCGTGCCGGAGTGCCAGGCTGGCACCTCGACCGACGTCACTCCACTCATGGCACACCTTCGGGCAGGCGCTGCGCCGTCTCGCCGTGTACGCCGTACACCGCAATGGCTGCCCCGTGATGACGCGTCGGAGCGATGTCGGGACGCGGTGTGCACGACCACGGCGCGCCCAGTGATTCGCGGACGGCGTCACTCACGAGCACCTCGCCGCCGTTGGCGAATGAACAGAGGCGGCTTGCCACGTTGACCGTGTCCCCGATCAGCGTGTACTCGAGCCGCTGCGACGCGCCGATGTTGCCGACAAACACATCGCCACGGTGCACGCCGATTCCGGCGCTGAGTAGCGGACGCCCCTCAGCGGCCCATCGCGCGTTGAGCACGGTCAGGGCGGTCTGCATGTCGGCCGCTGCGGATACGGCGCGATGTGCGTCGTCCTCGTGTGCCTCCGGCGCGCCCCAATACGCCATGAGGGCATCGCCAATGTACTTGTCGAGGGCGCCCTCGTGACGGAACACGCACGTCACCATGGCCTCGAAGTACTCGTTGAGCTGCGCGGCCATGGCATCGGGGGCGAGTGACTCGGCAATGGCGGTGAAGCCGCGAATATCGCTGAACAGCACCACCACCGGCCGTCGTTCACCGCCGAGCGCCACGGCGCCCGTGGTGCCCGCAATGCGCGCGGCCAGCTGGGGCGTGAAGTAGCGGGCAAAGTTCTCACGGACACGCGCCGCTTCCCGAAGGCGTGTGGCGTTGCGCTCGCGTTCGATCGCGGCAGCGGCGACGCCGGCATAGGCCACGAGAAAGTCGAGATCGCTCTCGCTGAACGCCCGCACGTCGCGGAGGTTGTCGGCGTAGATCACCCCGAGCGTGCGGCGATCCTCACCGAGCAGCGGCGCGGCGAGCGCCGAGCGCACGATCTGTGTCGTCACCGACTGTCCGTCAACGCGAGCGTCCTGTCGCGCGTCGTGCAGCAACCACGAGACCTGCTTGTCGGCCACTTCGCGCGCAATGGAGCGCGAGACGGGACGCGCGATCGTACTGCCGTCGCGATCACGGGCCACACGTACGGTGAGTTCACCGTCCTCGTCGGCGAGCAGCACGGCCGCTCGGTCGGCTGCGAAGGCGGCGAAGGCGTCATCGAGCATTCGCCCGAGCAGTTCATCGAGGGCGTCGAGCGCACCGAGTCGTTGTGTGATGGCGACGAGCTGTGCGAGCCGACGACCAGCGATCACTTCCACGGCATCGGCCGCGTCGGGCATGCGGCGTTCACGCACCATCGTTGCGGCACCATCGAGCGCGAAGGGCGCCGTCGCCGACGCGCGCGGAGCCTCCACGTGCGCGACCGTCAGTTCGACCGGGCCGAACGCCACGCGATCCCCAACGCTGGCCTGACCATGATCGATGCGCTGTCCGTTGAGCCAGGTGCCGTTGCGGGAGCCGAGATCACGCACCAGCAGCGTGCGCCCGTCGCTGCGCAGCTCGGCGTGGCGACGCGAGACGCCCTGATCGGCCACGGTCACATCGCACGTCCCTTCACGTCCCACGATGAGCGTGCTCGCGTCGGGAAGCGTGAAACGACGGTCACCCGTCGACGTGGCGAGAATCAGCGGCACGACTCAGGCGGTCGGGCGCGACATTTGCGCTGCTGCCTCGGCCGCTCGCGCGCGACCGATGGCGGTGAGCAGGGCGCGTGCCTTGGTTTCGGTCTCTTCCCATTCGGCCGCTGGGTTCGAGTCGTGCACAATGCCTGCCCCCGCCTGCACCGAAGCGACGCCATCGGCCATCACGCACGTCCGAATCGTGATCGCGAGGTCCATGCGGTGATCACCGGCCGCGATGAAGCCCAGCGCCCCGGCGTACGGACCGCGTCGCTCGGGCTCGAGTTCATCGATGATTTCCATCGCGCGCACCTTGGGCGCTCCCGTCATTGTGCCCGCAGGGAACGTGGCGCGCAGCGCGTCGAGCGCGCGGTACTCGGGCAGGAGCGTGCCCTCCACCTGACTCACCATGTGGAGCACGTGCGAATACGTTTCCACCGTCATGAGATCGGTCACGCGTACGGTGCCGTACTGCGCGATGCGTCCGACATCGTTACGGCCGAGGTCCACGAGCATGACGTGCTCGGCGCGTTCCTTTTCATCGGCAAGCAGATCCTCGGCCAGCGCCGCATCGTCCGCGGGCGTGGCACCGCGGCGTCGCGTGCCCGCGATGGGTCGCACGGTGACTTTCCCATCGGCGACGCGCAGCAGCAGCTCCGGACTCGACCCCACGATCTCGACGCCGTCGAGTTCGAGGTGATACATGTACGGCGACGGATTGAGTGCGCGCAAGCAACGATAGAGCGTTGTCGCGTCGAAGTCGTGTGGCGTGCTGATGCGCCGTGCGAGCAGCGCCTGAAACACATCGCCGGCGAGGATGTATTCCTTGATGCGCGCCACATCGCGCTCGAAGTCCTCACGCGTGCAGGAAGAGGTCCCGGTGGCTGGCGCCGCCTGCTCCGAGAGCGAGACGGGCTGGAGCGTGTCGGGGCCGTGCAGGCGAGCGATGACGTCGTCGAGGTCGCGTTCGGCGTCGGCGTACAGTTCCGCCAGCTCCGCGTCGGCTGCGCCGGCCGGCACGATGACCGACGCGATGACACGCGCCTGTCCGCGCCAGTTGTCGATGACCACGATCGTGCGCGGAAACATCACGCAGGCGTCGGGCGCGTCGATCGCGCGGGGCGGTGGCGACGGCAGGTTCTCGATGTGGCGGACGATGTCATACGCGAAAAAACCGACTGCGCCGCTCCAGAACGGGCCCAGCTCTGGCGCATCCGCGGGGCGCAACTGCGCGAGCTGTGCCTGCAGGTCGGCGATCGGATCGTCCGGCTGCCGTGCGCCGTGCCAGCCACGCGCCGGCGTCCAATCCTCGACGACGCCATCGCGCAGGCGCCACGCGCCGCGCGGATCGCTGCCGAGATACGTGTAGCGCGCCCACGTCTCGCCGCCGGCCGGCGCCGATTCGAGCAGGAAGGCGAACGGTGCCCGGCGCAGCTTGGCGAACGCCGCGACCGGAGTGTCGAGATCGAGCAGGCAGTCGCGCCAGACGGGGACGAGGCCCCCGTTGTCGCGGCACGCGGCAGCGCGTGCGAAAAAGGCGTCACGTGTGGTCACCACGAAAGCTCGCCGCCCCCGTCCCTCGCAGGCAAGCGGCGCGGTAGCTTGGAGGCATGAGCGACACCGCCTGGCCCGCCCGCGTGATTGCGCCGGTGACCCCCGAGGTCGTAGACGTGTGCGTCCTTCACCGCGAGCCGATCGCGCGCGGTCGCGCCGACGCCGGGCGCGGCCACCGCTGGCGCGTGCTCGTCTTGCAGCGGGGCGCCGACACGCGCTGCGCCGGCTCGTGGGAGCTCGTACATGGCCGCATCGAGCACGAGGAACGGGCGGAAGACGCGGCGGTGCGTGAGGTGCGCGAAGAGACCGGGTTCGCGGTCGCGCGGCTGTACTGCGTGACGATGAGCGCGTTCTATCTCCCAGGCCGCGGCGTGAAGACGACCGTGGTGTTCGCGGCGGTTGTCGGCGACGGTGGAGCGCCCATCGCGCCGCACCTGGGGGCGGAGCACGTGTCGGCCCGGTGGCTCTCGCTGCCGGCGGCGATGCGGGCCGTCACCTGGCCGCGTGAACGGGAGGCGCTGCAGCACATCGCCCACCTGCTGCGAAGTGGGGATGCGGGGGTGGCCGAAGATGTACTGCGGGTCTCTCTCGAGGGGACGCGCTGAGCGCTCGTGCTATCGTGTGCGCGAAACGGCGGCGTCGATCGTATCCCGTCGCGCCGACGAATCCCGACGCGCCGCAGCGTTCGCGCGCGAGCGGGCGAGTGCCCGTTCACGTTCCACGCGTTGCAGGACCGCCTGCCACCCACCACTTTCGGCCGTCTCGACAATCATGGTGAGTGGCTGATTGGGATCGAGCAGGCCATCGAATACGAGAATTGCAGACTGCGTCTCACGCTGTCGCAGACGATACTGGCCAAATCCCGGCGTGAGCGCGATCGCATCGAGCGGACGGAAGTCGCGACCCGCGTTGCGAATGACGATCTCGAGTGGACTGAAGCGTGTCTCGCCCTGTTCCTGCGCGAAGAAGTTCACGACCCACAGCGCGTAGGAGGGGAGGCGTGAACGCTGCTGGACTCGTGTGAGATCGGCCGCCTTGCTCTCGCGCAGCTCGGTCATCGCGCGATACGAATCGGGGGAGAGCAGGCGAATGAATGATTCATCGAGTGGCAGGGCGCGGACCTGCAGTCCACCGGGGAGCGCGAGGCGGAGCGCGATGTCATCCTGCCGCAGCGTGCCGAAGCCCGGTGGTACGAGCAATGCCTCGGCGCCGATGGGGGCGACCGACGCCGGTGGCTGACTGGGCGGCGTCGTTGTCGGTGCCGGTGTTCCGCTCGGCGGGACGACCGGTGCACACGCACCGACGGCAACGAACACGACCGTCAGGCGCAACGAGGTGCGACGCGTCACGCGTGGCTCCCGTCTGGCGGCGCGCCCTCCGGTGCGACAACACCGTCTTCGTCGTCGCTCTCGCGCCACGAGCGCGCCGCACACAACGCGACGACCGCCTCGGCCAGATCATCACGCCCCTCACCCGTCACCGAGGAGAAGGGCATCAACTGCTCCGGGTCGACGCCGAGATGATTCGTCAGTGCCTGCAGCCGTTCATCGCGCTCCCGTGCGCGCAGCTTGTCGATCTTGGTGAGGACGAGCAGCGTCGGCACACCGACATCGGCGAGAAACGAGAGCATCGCGTCATCATCGCCGGTGGGATCGTGCCGGACATCCAGCAGTTGAACGACGCCGCGCAACATGGGACTACGGCGCAGATAGCCCTCGATGAGCGGCTTCCAGGCGGCCTTTCGCTCCTTCGAGATGCGCGCGTAGCCGTAGCCCGGCAGGTCGGCAAGCACAAACGCGTTGTTGACGCGAAAGAAGTTGATCTCGCGTGTACGGCCGGGGGTGTTCGAAACGCGCGCAAACGCCTTGCGCCGCACGAGTCGATTGAGCAGCGACGACTTGCCGACGTTCGAACGGCCCACGAAGGCGATCTCCGGCAGCTCAGAGGGCGGACGCCAACCGCCGGCCTCCGCCATCGGTCCGATGAACTCGAGCGATCGGATCACGAGTGGATCGGGGGTGCTGATGGAGTCAGACATAGCGTGAGGGGGCGTCGGGAGCGATCGGAGTGGCGCGTGCCGCACGCGACCGGCGACGTGGGGGCGGTGACGCCTCGGTAGCCGGCATCAGCACGTGTGTCAGCACCTCGTCCATACTACGCACCGTGACCCACGTGAGTTCATGCCGCACGTCGTCCGGCAGTTCCGTGAGGTCGCGTGCGTTGCCAGCCGGCACGAGCACGGTACGCACGCGCTGTCGGTGCGCCGCCACGCCCTTCTCACGAACGCCACCAATGGGGAGCACACGACCGCGCAGCGTCACTTCGCCGGTCATCGCGACATCGCCGCGCAGCGGACGACCGGTGAGGGCACTGGCGATCGCACTGGCGATGGCGATCCCGGCGGACGGTCCGTCCTTGGGCGTCGCACCCGCCGGCACGTGTACATGCAGATCGTGTTTCTGAAGTGCGTCGAGTGGAATGTCGAGCGCCGCGAGGCGCGAGCGCACCCAGGTCAGTGCCGCCGACGCCGATTCCTTCATGACGTCGCCGAGTGTGCCGGTGAGTTGCAGCCGCCCGCGACCGGGCACGACGCTCACTTCGACTTCAAGCACTTCGCCGCCGACGCTCGTGTACGCGAGACCGTTCGCCACCCCGACGCGATTCGTCAGATCGTTCGCGTCGTCATCGTAGGGCGCCACGCCCAACCACTCCGTGAGCTGCTCCGTGCTGATGGCAATCGGCAGCGCGAGATCACCACGCTCCACGGTGGCGCGTGCGACCTTGCGGACCAGTCGCGCGATGCGCCGCTCGAGATCGCGGACGCCGGCTTCGCGTGTCCAGCCACGAATCACCTGCGTGAGCACCTCGGACGTGATCGTGACATCACCCTCGGCGAGCCCGTGCGACGCGAGCTGTCGTGGCAGCAGGTATCGCTCGGCGATGGCGCGCTTTTCGGGCTCCAGATAGCCCGGCAGGCGCACGATTTCGAGACGATCCCGCAGTGCCTCCGGAATGGCCGACAGCGAGTTGGCCGTGGTCAGGAACAGCACCTGCGACAGGTCGTAGTCGACTTCGAGATAATGATCGGCGAAGTGTGGCTGCTGCTCCGGGTCGAGCACCTCGAGCAGCGCCGCCGCCGGATCGCCACGCCAATCGCTGCCGAGCTTGTCGAGCTCGTCGAGCAGCATCACGGGATTGATGACGTCGGCGCGACGCATCGCCTGCACGATGCGACCGGGCAAGGCGCCCACGTACGTGCGTCGATGTCCGCGAATCTCGGCTTCATCGCGCACACCGCCGAGCGCCAGGCGCACGAAGGGCCGCCCCAACGCGCGGGCGATGCTGCGGGCGAGCGAGGTCTTGCCGACACCGGGCGGACCCACGAGGCAGAGAATGGGACCGCGCAGTGTCCCCACGCGCGCGAGCACCGCCACGTGGTCGAGAATACGATCCTTCACATCTCGCAGGCCGTGATGATCGGCCTCGAGCACGTCGCGCGCTGTCGAGACATCGATGGTGTCGTCACTGCGCTCGTTCCAGGGCAAGGCGACAATCCAATCGAGCCAGCTGCGCGACACTGCGGCTTCGGGTGACATCGGCGAAAGCTTGCGCAAACGACGGACTTCGCGCGTCGCGCGCGTCAGCACGGCCTCGGGCAGTCCGCGTGCGGCCAGTCGCGCTTCGAGCTCGCCCAACTCGTCGCCGTCCTCGTGCCCGAGCTCGCGATGAATCGCCTTGAGCTGCTCCTGCAGGTAGAACTCCCGCTGGTGCTGGAACATCGCCCCGCGCACCTGCTCGTCCATGCGGCGTTCCAGGCGCAGCATCTCGAGCTCCATCACCAGCAGCTCGGTGAGACGCTCCACGAGTGCCACGAGCGACGGCCGCGTGAGCAGCTCCTGTCGGATCTCGAGCGACACCGGCAGATGCGCCGCGATGCCGTAGGCGAGTCGCTCCGGTTCATCGATGGCCTGCAGCACCCCGACAATGTCGGAGGAGATGCGGCGGTGCAGCGAGGCGTACTCCTCGAAGAGCGAGAGGGCGTGCCGCAGTCCCAGGCGCACGGTCTCGGCGTGTGCGGCCGCGACGGGTGCGAGCGGCAACGAGGTCGCGACCGCAACGATCGGTTGTGATGCCGCGCGTGCGACCCCGGCGGCGACGGATTGGTCACTGGGGCGCGACGTGTCGGCGCGTGCCGCGTCACCGCGTGCGCTCGAGCGAGGCATGGTGAAGCGCTGGATCTGCACCCGCTCGGTCGCGTCGACCAGAATGCGCGTCGTGCCGTTGGGCAGTCGCGTGACCTGCTGGATTCGCGCGACCACACCGACGCGGTGCAACGTGGCGGCGGTGGGATGCTGCTCATCGGAGCGACGCTGCGTGACGAGCAGCAGCTCCCCCGTCCCTTCGGCGGCGGCGGCGACCGCCGCCAGCGAGCGCGCCCGCCCGACGAGGAGCGGCATGGCCACGTGCGGGAACAGCACGACATCCCGCAACGGCAGTACGGGATACCGCGTCGGCGCAGGGCCGGATCGCGGGGCAGGGCGGGGGCTCAGGCTTCCTTCTTCTGTCGCGTCGGCGCGATCTCGATCAGCGGGGGACCACCGGTGGTCACCGAGGCTTCGGTGACCTTGACCTCCACGATGTCATCGCGTCCCGGCAGGTCGAACATGGTCTCGAGCAGCGTCTCCTCGAGGATGGCGCGCAGTCCACGCGCGCCGGTCCCGCGGCGCAATGCCTTCTGGGCCACCGCGCGCAGTGCCGACTCCTCGAACGTGATACGCACGTCCTCGATGTCGAAGAGGCGCTGATACTGCTTCACCAGCGCGTTCTTCGGCTCCTTGAGGATCTGGACCAGCGCCGGCTCGTCGAGCGCGTCGAGCGGCACCGCGACCGGCATTCGGCCGACGAGCTCGGGGATGAGACCGAAACGCAGCAGATCGTCCGGTTCCACCTCGGCAAACGGCGATTTCTTCGTCGCGGCCTCGGCCTCGGGCGACTGCTCGACCACCTCGCCGGGACCACCGAAGCCGATCTGACGTCGGCCAATGCGCGACTCGATGATCTTCTCGAGGCCGTCGAACGCGCCACCGCAGATGAACAGGATGTCCTTCGTGTTGATCTGGATGTACTCCTGCTGCGGGTGCTTGCGCCCACCCTGCGGCGGGACCGACGCGACGGTGCCCTCGAGAATCTTGAGCAGCGCCTGCTGCACGCCTTCTCCGGACACGTCGCGCGTGATGCTCGGATTCTCCGACTTGCGCGCGATCTTGTCGATTTCGTCGATGTACACGATGCCGCGCTCGCATTCGGCGACATTGAAGTCACCGGCCTGCAGCAGCCGCACCAGAATGTTCTCCACGTCTTCGCCCACGTAGCCGGCTTCGGTCAGCGTGGTGGCGTCGGCAATGGTGAACGGCACATCGAGAATCCGGGCCAGGGTCTGCGCGAGCAGGGTCTTGCCCGTGCCCGTGGGCCCGATGAGCAGGATGTTCGACTTGTCGAGCTCGACGTCGTCTTCGCGGGCCGAGCCGGCGGCGTTGATGCGCTTGTAGTGGTTGTAGACCGCCACCGACAGCGCCTTCTTGGCCTCGTCCTGCCCGATGACGTACTGGTCGAGGATGTCCTTGATCTCCGCCGGCGTGGGGACCTGCGTGATCGCCTCGGCGACCTCGCGTTCCTCGTCCTCGGCGAGAATCTCGTTGCAGAGCGCGATGCACTCGTTGCAGATGTACACGGACGGCCCGGAGATGAACTTCCGGACGGCGTCCTTGGACTTGCCGCAGAACGAGCAGCGCAGGTGTTTGTCTTGGGACATGTCGCGGGGACGGAGACGCGGGGCCAGGAGGGCGCCCGATATGCTAGAACTAACGCCCGCAGGGCCGCACGGTCAAGCGAAGCGCGGGGACCAGCCGGTGCGATAGGAGTCTCGGCAGGTCGGACGTTCAGCCACAGTGCGCGCGGCGAAACGAGGCGGGCCGCAGCCGGAACGGACGAGGGCCGCTGCCCACGTGGACAGCGGCCCTCGCTCACGCATGCTGCCGCTTACTTGGACGCGCCGACGAGCTCCGCCTCGGTCGTGATCACGTTGTCGATGAGGCCGTACAGCTTGGCCTCGTCCGACGACATGTACCGGTCACGATCGGTGTCACGCTCGATCTGCTCGATCGGGCGGCCGGTGTGCTTGGCCATGAGCTCGTTCATCTTGGCCTTGAGGTAGAGGATCTCGCGCGCCTGAATCTCGATGTCCGACGCCTGACCACCGCCGCCCGACTGGTGCGGCTGGTGGATCATGATGCGGGCGTGCGGCAGTGCGCTGCGCTTGCCGGCTTCACCCGAGCAGAGCAGGAACGCGCCCATGCTCGCGGCCATGCCCATGCAGGTGGTGTGCACCGGCGACTTGATGAACTGGATCGTGTCGTAGATCGCCATGCCGGCCGAAACGCTGCCGCCCGGCGAGTTGATGTACAGGTTGATCGGCTTCTCCGGGTTGTCCGCGTACAGGAACAGGAGCTGCGCGATGATCACGTTGGCCACATCGTCGTTGATCGGCGTGCCGAGGAAGACGATGCGGTCCATGAGGAGCCGCGAGAAGATGTCGTAGGTGCGCTCGCCGCGGGACGAGCGCTCGATGATGTACGGCGTGTAGATCGTTGCCATGGGGACGCGAGACGGTAGGGCGGGCGTCAGCCCGCGGTCACGGTGTTGCGTTCGAGGAGCCAGGTGAACACACGTTCTTCGGTGAGCTCCCGCTCGATCTCGGGGAGCCGGCCGCCCTTCTGGAGCTGCGCGTACACCTGACCCGGATCAACGTTCCGGGCCGTCGCCATCTGCTCGATGCGCGCGTCGATGTCGGCTTCCGACGCCTTGAGCGACTCGCGCTCGGCGATCGTGTCGATGATCAGGTCACGCTGCACCTGCCGCGTCGCCATGGGCTTGAACTCTTCGGCGAAGCGCGCCAGCTCTTCCTGCGGAATCTGGTACATCTGGGCATACCCTTCGATGAGCTGACGCACCCACGCGCCTGGCACCTCGAAGGGGTTGGCCTCGATCATCTGTTCGATCAGCTGCGCGCGGACCTCCGCCTCCGCCTCGCGCTGCGCGTGCGCGCCCATATCGGTGCGCACCGCTTCGCGCAGCGCGCTCACCGTCTCGAAGTCGCCGAGTTCACGCGCGAACGCGTCATCGAGATCCGGCAGCAGGCGACGCTTCACGTCGACCACGCTCACGCGCGTCAGCTTGGACACGCCGCGCTGGCTCTCGTCCGGGAAGTCATCGGGCCACTTCACCGGGCGCTCGGCTGTCGCGCCCGGCGCGACCTCCATGATCAGCTCCTCGATGCCGGGAATCGCCTGACCACCGCCGAGCGTGAGCTTGTACTCACGGCCCTCGGGGAGGGTCCCGTCGGCCTCGGCCGTCGAGAGCAGCACCGTGACCATGTCGCCCGGGAGCGCCTTCTCGGTCACGGGCGTCCACGTGGCGCGCTGTTCGCGCAGGCGATCGAGCTGCTCGGTGACGAGCTCGTCGGTGACCGCCGCCTCACGACGCGTGAGCGCAAAACCCTCGAGCTTCTCGAGCGTCGGCTCGGGGCGCACCTCGTAGTGCAGCTCGAAGGTGAGGTCGGTGCCGGGAGCGAACTTGAGGTCGTGCACGTGCGGCTGGGCGGCCAGCTTCTCCGCGCCGTCGACTGCCTGCTTGAAGGCGTCGTTGACGAGCGTTTCGAGGGCTTCCTGGCGAATCGCGTCCGCGAACTTCTTGCGAACCACGGCAGCGGGCGCCTTGCCCTGGCGGAAGCCGGGGAGTCGCACCTTGTTGGCGTACTTGCGCGCGGCCTTGTCTTCGGCGGCCGAGACGGCTTCCGCGGCAACAGCGACCTGGAGGCGGCGGGAAACGCCCGTGGTCTCGGTCGGCGTGATGGTGATCGTCATGGGACTGGTGTGGTACGCGGGATGAGTGAATCCCGAAAGATATGCGACCGGCGGGTCTGCGTCGCCCCCCTTGGGACGGGTGGCGACGCGAACCGGCCGCGCCGTCAGCGGGCGGCGGCGACTTCGGGGGATCGCACCGTGCGCTTGCGACCGCCGGCGCTGCCGATCTGGTCGGCCACGATCTTGCCGGAGCTGATCACGCCCGGCAACCCGGCCCCCGGATGCGTGCCCGCCCCGCAGAGGTACAGGTTGGGGATGTCCCGATCCTGATTGTGCGGACGCCAATAGGCCGACTGGAACAGGGTCGGTTGCACCGAGAACGCGCTGCCGAGGTAGCTGTCGAGCGTGTCGCGGAAGTAGCGCGGGTCGATCCGGCGCTCGGTCACGATGCTCTGGCGCAACCCTGGCAGGTAGCGCTCTTCGAGGTACGCCATGATCCGGTCGCGGTAGCGATCGCCAACCTTCTCCCAGTCGACCTGACCGCCGAGGTGCGGGACGGGCGACAAGACGTACCAGCAATCGTGGCCCGGGGGCGCGAGCGACGGGTCGGTAGCCGACGGACGGTGCAGGTAGAGCGAAAAATCATCGGCGAGCAGTTTGCGCTCGAAGATGTCCTCGAGGAGCTCCTTGTATCGGGGACCCATGATGATTTCGTGATGCGCCACGTTGTCGTACTTGCGGTTGGTGCCGAAGTAGATCACGAACAGCGACATCGAGTAGTCGTACCCTTCGACCTTCTTGTCGGTCATGCGCGGGCGCGCCCACGACGGGACGAGACGGCGATAGGTCTGTGCCACATCGCCGTTCGACACGACCGCGTCGGCCGTCAACGCTTCACCACCCGCGAGCGTCACGCCGGTCGCGCGACGCGTCGTGCGATCGACCGTGATGCCGGCGACTTCACTGTTGTAGCGAATCGTGCCGCCGATATCGGTAAAGAGCCGCACCAGCGCCTGCACGAGTGCGCCCGTGCCGCCGCGCGCGAACCACACGCCCCACTCGCGTTCGAGCGTGTGAATGAGCGCGTAGATCGACGACGTCTGGAACGGGTTGCCACCCACCAGCAGCGGGTGGAAACTGAAGACCTGACGCAGTCGATCATCCTGCACGAACTTGCTCGCGTACTTCGCCACGCTCTGATCGGCGCGCAGTCGCACGAGATCGGGCGCGACCTTGAGCATCGAGCCGTACGACGGGAACGGCTTGTCGATGAGCGCCATGCCCGCCTTGAAGATGTCACGCGTCCGCGCGACGAAGCGGTCGTAGCCCGTCACGTCGTCGGGATTGAAGCGCGCCACTTCGCGACGCAGATGCTCCGGGTCGCCGTTGTAGTGGAAGACGCTGCCGTCCTCGAACCGGATGTTGTAGAACGGATCGAGCAGCTGCAGCTCGAGATAGTCGCTCGTGCGCGCGCCGCACAGTTCGAAGAGATCGTGCAGCAGCCACGGTGCCGTGATGATCGTGGGACCGGCGTCGAACGTGAAGCCGTCCTGCTCGAACACGTACGCGCGACCGCCCGCCTTGTCGAGCTTCTCGACGATCGTGACGTCGTGGCCCTGAGCCTGCAACCGGATGGCGGCGGAGAGTCCGCCGAATCCACTGCCGATGACGAGAATGCGCATGTCAGCGAAAAGCAAGAAGGAGCACGCTCAGCGCCGCGCGAGGATCACGAGGTGCCAGACGTGGAAAACGAGCGCCAGCGTCAGCGCACTGAGAAACGCGAGCGAGGGGCTCTGATGTGCCCGCAGCACGTACACTGCCGCGAGAAACGCGAGGCCGGCGCCGAGAAATGACACCGTGGCCTCAGGACGGGGGCCGCGTCCGGTCCGTCGATCCCGGCTTCGAGCGCGACCGGGGCCAGCTCCATCGCCACGCCGTCGAGCGCGCGCGACAGGGGCTCGGAATCCGACAGCACCGCGCCGGCCAG
>ERZ1066122.415-NODE-415-length-45400-cov-10.905524_pt1 | contig 45400 bp, 38 predicted proteins | sample MGYA00382769_ERZ1066122 | MGnify/ENA primary metagenome ERZ1066122 (study PRJEB33369, sample SAMEA5778352) | biofilm metagenome | biome: Industrial cooling water; feature: Water cooling tower basin; material: Biofilm | place: United Arab Emirates | collected... | reverse complement strand
CATCGGCATCCCCGCGCCGCAAATGGCGCTTGCCGAAGCCGTCGCGGCGACCGGCAAGCCGCTCGTCGTCCTTCTCCGCCACGGCCGCGCGCTGGCGCTGGACGGCGTGGTGCGCGAGGCGCCCGCAATCCTTGCCACCTGGTTCCTGGGATCGATGTCGGGTCCGGCCACGGCCGACGTGCTGTTCGGCGTGACCGGCCCGTCGGCGCGGCTTCCGGTCAGCTTCCCCCATGCCAGCGGGCAGCAGCCCTTCCATTATGCCCACAAGGCGACCGGCCGGCCCAATCCGTCCGGTCCGCGCCAGGAGTACAAGGCGCATTACCGGGAAGCGCCCAACGCCGCGCTGTTCCCGTTCGGCCATGGCCTCACTTATGGCCGGATCGGCTATTCGGAGCTCGACATGGGCGGCGGCACGCTCGCACCGGGCGGCACGCTCACCGTCTCGGCGCTGATCCGCAACGACGGGCGCCACCCGGCGGTGGAAGTCGTCCAGCTCTATGTCCGCGATCTCGCTGCCAGCATCACCCGGCCGGTGCGCGAGCTGAAGGCGTTCGAGCGGGTGGCGCTGGCACCGGGCGCCAGCCGCCGGGTGCGCTTCACGCTGCGGCGTGAGGATCTGCTGTTCGTCGGCCGCGACCTTCGGCCAAGCGTCGAGCCCGGCACCTTCCGGCTGTGGATCGCGCCGTCCGCTCAGGCGGACGGCGTGTCGGGCACGTTCGAGCTGCTCTGACCGGCCGCCGCCCGCTCGACCGACCGGCGCAGGGGATTGAGGCGCATGGCCGCGGCGCCAGCGGCCAGGGCGGCAAGCGGACCGACCAGCATCAGCCAGCGAATCCCGGCCTGCGCCGCTTCGTCCGGCCGGCCGGCTTCATAGCCCCAATGCTGATAGGCAAGGCCGAGCAGCAGCCCGGCGGCGCCGAGGCCGAGCTTCTGGACGAGGATGAAGACGCTGAAGGCAGTCGCTTCGACGCGGATGCCGCTGCGCACGGCCGCGACATCGACGCTGGCCGGCAGCAGCGCCCAGGCCGCGAGGTTGAGGCCGCTCAGGCCGGCCTGGATGAGAGCGAGGAAGACGAGCGCCGCGCCGACCGCGCGTGGCACCGGCCAGGCGGCGAAGGCCAGGAGGGCAGCACCTGCGCCCGCCGCTGCGACCAGCCAGGTGGCGCGGCCGCCGATGCGCAGCGCCACTGCGGTCCAGAGCGGGATCGCTGCCGCCGCCGCGATCGCCATCGCGGCGATCGCCTGCCCGCCCGCTGCGCGGTCGCCCAGATAATGGGTGAAATAGAACAGCACGGAATGGCCGATGATCGCGCCGGCGACCGTGGTGGCGAGGCCCGCCGCGGCCAGCGTGACGAAGGCACCGTTGCGGCCGAGGGCGAGAAAATCCTGGGTGAGCGGCCGGCGCCCAGCCGCGGCCGGCGGCCGCTGTTCCGGCACCGCAAGGACCGTTGCCACCAGGAGCGCCGTCGCGATCGCGGCGAAGAGGCCGGCGGTTCCCGCATAGCCACCGGCGAGGCCGGGCATCGCGAAGGCGACGGTCACGGCTCCGGCGGCGCCGAACGCCATCCGTGCGCCGGCGATCAAGGTGCGATCGGCGCATGCCGCGCTCACTCGCGTCGTCCAGGCGGCATAGGGCAGGTTCACCAGCGCGTAGAGAATCCGGAAGATCAGATGGATGCCGATCACCGCCGCGAGGCCGCCCGGATCGACGAACAGCAGCGGAAAGGCGATGCCGAGCGGCACGCAGCCCCAGGCCAGCAGCCGCCGATAGGACAGCTGGCGGCGATCGGCCGCGATGCCGATCGCCAGATCGGCAATGCCGTCCGCGACGCCCCCGGCGATCATCACTGCGCCCGCAGTCGCCGGCGGCAGGCCGAGCCGGTCGGTGTAGAAGAACAGCAGGTGCAGCATCAGCGCCTGCCAGTAGAGATTGAAGCCGTAATCGCCGGCGCCGAACAACAGCAGGCGCCGCACGGCGGGTCGGCCGCGGCGGGCGGACGGCAGGCGGCCGGCCATCACCGGCCGGCGGCGGGACCGTCGCCCAGATTGTGGAACATGCGTTCGAGCATCTCGATCAGCCGGCCGAATTCCGCTTCGGCAAAGCCGTCGATGGCGCGCAGATAGACGGGCGCGGTCATCTGCCGCGCCTCGGCCAGCTTGTCCTGGCCCCTGGCGGTCAGATCGACTTCGGTCACCCGATTGTCGTCCGGATGCGCCTGGCTCGACACCAGCCCGGCCGCGCTCATCCGCTGCAGGATGCGGGTCAGCGTCGACGGATTGATCACCGCCGCCTCGGAGATGCTGCCGATGCTCCGCGGCCGCTGTTCGCCGAGCACCATCAGCACCCGCCAGGTCGGGATGTCGATGCCGACGGTGCGCAGGCGCGCCTCGATCACCGCATTGTAGCGGCTCGCCAGCCGGTTCAGCTGGAAGAACGGATATTTGGACACCTGGAAGGCGGCCGTGCCCGGATTTGCAAGCCGGCGCAGATCGGTCACGCGCGTGGCTCCCGCTCGGGCAGGGCGCGGAACAGGGGTGAGGGGATCGTCATACGGCATTGTTCCAGTCGGCATGACCGTCCGCAAGATCGGGCGCCCGACGCCGCCCGTCCGCCCCGGCCACGCGAAGTTGTCGGGATCCGGGCCGATCGTCGGCCGCGAGATCGCCGCCGGCCCGGGCTTTCGAGCGCCGCTTCTAGAGGGGGTGGCGCGGTTCGGGCAAGCCGGGCGTGGCCGCCCGCATGGCGGCGGCCATCGGGCGGCGGTCGATCCGGCGGCAGGGCTTGATCTGCAGCCCGCGCGCGGGGCACGCTGCGCCGATGGTCGCCGCCGCCCCTCTGACCCAGGCGCTCGCGCTGCTGCGCAGCGGCCGCGCGGCGGAGGCACGGCAGATTCTCGATCGGCTGCTGGCGCAGGAGCCGCGCAATGCCGATGCCTTGCAGCTTGCCGGCATGGCCCGCCGTCAGACAGGCGATCTCGAAGGCGCGGTCGCGCTGTTCCGCCGGTCGCTCGCGGTCGCGCCGGCCCAGCCGCATGTCTGCCGCAATCTCGGCAATGCGCTGCAGGCGCTTGGCCGGCATGACGACGCGACCGCCGCCTATGCCGCCGCGCTGCGGCTTGACGGGCGGGATCTCGATGCGCGGATCGGCCTGGCGCTGGCCCAACTGAGCGGCGGCGACGCGGCGGGCGCCCGGGCGACGATCGAACCAGCGGTTCAGGCCACGGGCGACGCCCGCGCCTGGGCGGCCCTCGGGCGCGCGCAGAAGGCACTCGGCGACATGCCGGCGGCAATCGCAGCCTTCACGGAATCGCTGGCGGTCAGGCCGGGGCATCTCCCGACGCTGCACAATCTGGCCGTCGCGCTCCGGCTGGACGGCCGCCCGGAAGATGCGCTGCCGCGGCTTGAGGCCTGCGCCCGCGCGGCTCCGGAGTTGCCCGAGATCCACTATAATCTCGGCCACTGCCTGCAGGATCTTGGCCGGTTCGACGCGGCGGCGGCCGCCTATCGCGCCGCGCTGGCCCGCCGGCCGGACGACCGCGCCGTGCACGATACGCTCAACCGCATGCTGTGGCAGCAGGGAGCGACGGAGGAGTATCTCGCCAGCTACCGGGCCGCGATCGGCGCCGGCCATGGCACGCCGGGGCTGGTCGCCGATCTCGCGCTGCGCCTGTCCCTCGAAGGGCGGCTGGAGGAAGGGGAGGCCTGGCTGGTCCGCGCGCTGGCGGCCGGCCCCGACCCGGCGCTGCTCCACCGCCTCGCCCAGATCTGCTGGGAAACGGGCCGCCGGGACGCGGCCTTCGCGGCGCTCGACCAGGCCCTGGCGCTCGATCCGGCCGCCAAGGACGCGCGGCTCGATCTCGCCCGTTATGCGATCATCGCAGGGGCGCTCGACCGGGCGGATGCGGCAGTCGGCCGGCTGCTGGAGCGGGATCCGGACGACCAGCAGGCGATCGCCTATCAGGGCCTGGTCTGGCGCTTTCGCGGCGACCCGCGCGAGGCCTGGCTCAACGATTATGACCGCTTCGTCCATGCCGAGCTGCTGCAGCCGCCGGCGGGGGACATTGCCGGTTTCAACGCCGCGCTCGAGGCGCTGCTTGCATCGCTGCACCGCGGGCAGCGCCACCCGCTCGAGCAGACGCTGCGTGGCGGCACCCAGACGATGGGCACTTTGTTCGCGCGGCGGGAGCCGCTGATCGGCACCGTCCGCGCGATGATCGAGGCGGCGGTCCATCGCTACGTCGCCGCGCTGCCGGCCGATCCCGCCCATCCGCTGCTGCGCCGCGCGCGGCCCGAGATAAGGTTCGCGGGATCATGGTCGGTGCGGCTGCAGAGCGCCGGCTTCCACCTGAACCATGTCCATTCGGAAGGCTGGATCAGCGCCTGCTATTATGTCGGCGTGCCGGACTGCGTCGCCCATGGCTCGGGCCATCAGGGATGGCTGAAGCTCGGCGAGACCGGCCTTGGCCTGGGCGAGCGGGAGCGGATCGCCCGGCTGGAGCAGCCCCGGCCCGGCAAGCTCGTCCTTTTTCCCTCCTATATGTACCACGGCACCATTCCCTTTGCCGAAGCGCGCTGCCGGACGACCATCGCGTTCGACGTGGTGCCGGGCTGACCCAAGTCGCCGGCGCGCGCTCCGGTCAGTCGGTGCGGCCGCCGGCGCGGGCCTCCGCCCGGATCGCGTCATGTTCGGCCCGGCGCTTCGCCCATTCGGCGCGGACGTCGGCGACGCGCCGGGCAAGGCCGCCGGTGATCGGCGCGTCCATTTCGTCGACCATCGACAGGATGGCGAGCTGGTTGAAGTCGAGCCGCTCCGGGCTGTGGCCCGCATCGATGAAGTTCGCGTTCGACTCCTCGACGGTCGCATCGAGCCAGGCGCCGATGCGCTTCGCGAGCGCCTGATCGCGCGGCGAGCGGCCGAGCCCGGCGCGGATCGCCCGCAGCTCCTCGACCGCGCGCTGCAAGGCATCGGCCTCGGCGTAGATCGCGGCGAGCAGCGCCGCCTTTTCCGCCTGGGCCGCATCGGGCACCGGCAGCCGCGGATCGGGCAGGACGACGAGTTCCTGCTCCTGCGCCCGGCCGGCGACGGTCAGCCGCACCCGGTAGCGGCCGGGCGGCACGCGATAGGCACGGTCGCCCCGATAGTCGCGCAGCGCCGGATGGTCGGGCAGTTCCTGCACGTCCCAGTTCCAGACGAAGCGGTTGAGCCCGGCGCGGGTGGTGAGGAACGGCCGCGGCGGCTCCGGCCGGTACCAGGAGACCAGGCGCTGGGCGCGCGGCGGCGTCTTGACGCCGGTGAAGCGGTTGATCGTGCGCCCGCTCGCGTCCAGGATCTCGAGCGCGATGTCGCCTTCGGCGATGCCGGCCGGCAGCTCGTAATAGACGATCGATCCCAGCGGCGGGTTGGCGCCGGCGCCGCCATCGCGGCTCCGCTCCGCGCGGACCTGCTCGGTCGGGGTGGGCGGATAGAGTCGCGGCCCGGCCGGCGCGGCGGCGGCCAGCGTGCGCAGCGGGCCGATATCGTCCAGGATCCAGAAGGCCCGCCCCTGGGTGGCGGCGACCAGATCGTCGCTGTGCACCCTGAGATCGGTGATCGGCACGCGCGGCAGGTTGAGCGGCATCGCCTGCCAGCTCGCGCCGTCGTCGACCGACAGGTAGAGGTTGGTCTCCGAGCCGGCGAACAACAGGCCCTTGCGCTTCGGATCTTCGCGCACCACCCGGACGAAGTCGTCGCCCGGAATGCCGGACACGATCCGCGTCCAGCTCCGCCCGTAATCCTCGGTGCGCAGGATGCTGGGCGCGAAGTCTCCGAAACGGTAGCGGGTGGTGACGACATAGGCCTTGCCGGGCTGGTGGGGCGACAGCTCGATCATGTTGATCTGCGTCTCGCCCAGGCCCGGCGGCGTGATGTCGGTCCAGCTGCCGCCTTCGTCGCGGGTCAGGTGCAGCCGCCCGTCATCGGTCCCCGCCCACAGCTCGCCCCGCGCCGTGGCCGATTCCGCCAGGTAGAAGATCGTGTTGTACATCGACCCCGCAGTGCCGTCGGTGGTGAACTCGCCTTCGACAATGCCCTGCTTGGCGGGCTCGTTCCGCGTCAGGTCGGGGCTGATCTCCCGCCAGCTCTGGCCGCGATCGTCGGAGCGCAGCACGACATGGGCGGCGTGGTAGAGGATCCGCGGATCGTGCCGGGAAGCCAGGATCGGCGCATTCCAGTTGAACCGATAGGGATAGGCGTCGCCGCGCCGATAGGCGGTCTGCAGCGGATAGACCTGGACGTTGCGGACCCGGCCGGTCAGCGCGTCATATTCGGTGATCTGGCCCTGGTAATTGCCGGCATAGACACGCTCAGGCCGGTCTGGATCGAAAGCGACATGGGCGCTTTCGCCGCCGCCCACGGCCTGCCAGTCGGTGACGCCGATGCCGCCGTCGAAGCTGCGGCTGGCGATCCTGACCGTCGTGTTGTCCTGCTGCCCGCCATAGAGATTGTAGGGAAAGAGATTGTCGACGCTCACGCGGTAGAACTGCGCCGTCGGCTGGTTTCCCTGCGTCGACCAGCTCCGGCCGCCATTGTAGGAGACGTTCACGCCGCCGTCATTGGCCTCGATCATCCAGTCCGGCCGGTCCGGATGGATCCACAGGTCGTGATTGTCGCCATGGGGCACCGGCTCCATCGAGAAGGTCTTGCCGCCGTCGACCGACTTCAGGAAGGGCGCATGGAGCACCCAGAGCGCGTCGCGATCCTTGGGATGGGCGACGACGTGCATGTAATAGGGGGACCGTTCCGTCATCACATGGGCGTCGTTGACGAGCGTCCAGGACGCCCCGGCATCGTCCGAGCGGAACAGGCCGCCTTCGCGCGGCTTCGCTTCGGCAAGCGCATAGAGCCGGCTGGGATCGGCGGGGGAGACGGCGACGGCGAATTTGCCGGCGCGGGCCGGCAGCCCGTTGCCGAGGCGCGTCCAGGTCTCGCCGCCGTCGCTGCTCTTGAACAGGCCGGTGCCCGGCCCGCCGCTGGTGATCTGATAGCCGTGCCAGGGCTTCTGCCGGTGCTGCCACATCGCGGCGTAGAGAATGTCCGGGTTGCGCGGATCGATCGCCAGATCGTTGGCGCCGGTGTCGGGATTGGCGGACAGCAGCAGCCGCCAGCTCTTCCCGCCATCGTCGGACCGATAGACGCCGCGTTCCGGATGCGGGCTCCAGGGGCTGCCCTGCGCTGCCACCCAGAGCCGGTCCGGATTGGTCGGATGCACGATCACCTTGGCGATCTGCCGGGTGGGCGCGAGCCCCATATGGGTCCAGGTCTTGCCGCCGTCGGTTGATTTGTAGACGCCGTCGCCGTGCGAGAACGCCTCGGCGCGGACGCAATGTTCGCCCATGCCGACATAGACGATGTTGGGATCGGACGGGGCGACCGCGATCGCGCCGACCGAGCCTGTCCGGAAGAACCCGTCCGAGACGTTGGTCCAGGACACGCCGCCGTCCCCCGTCTTCCAGACGCCGCCGCCGGTTGCCCCCATGTAGAACGTAAAGGGCTGGGACGGGACGCCGGCCACGGCGGTGGCGCGGCCGCCGCGGTGCGGGCCGACGTTGCGCCAGGTGAGCGCCTGCAGCCGCGCCGGATCGATCGCCGGTCCCGCGGGCGCCCCCGCCACCGGTGCGGCAAGCGCGGTCGTCGCCAGGAGCGCTGCCGCCGCGCCGGCGCCCAGCATCGGCCGCCGGCCATCAGTCCAGAGCATCGCCATCCTCTTCCTCTCCCCGGATATTGCCGTCGAACCGCGCCGCCGCGTCGTCCGACACGTCGATCCCGAAGTCCCGCGCGCCGCGTGCGCGGATGGCCGCGGCCGCGGCGGCCAGCCTTGCCCATTGCGCGCCGAGTTCGTCGGCCCGCGCGCGGGCGGCAGCGGTGATCGGCGGCGGCTGATCGACCATCGCCATCAAGTGCAGGATCTGGGTGCTGAGCAGCCGGCTGGGATAGCCGATCCGGTCCTGCGCGCCGCCCGGCAGCGGGGCCTGCGGCACCTGCTCTTCCCAGGCGGCGATGTCCCGCAGCAGCGCCCCGCGTCCGGCCGCGTCCGGCCGGCTGCGGAGCTGGCGGGCAAGGGCGCGCAGCCGGTTCGTCTCCCGGTGGACGTCGCTGACCATCGCGTGAAGCCGCGCCAGCACGGCCTGCTGGTCCTGCCACGCGGCGTCCGTCACCGGATCGAGGCCCGGGTGCGCCTGCACCTCGAACGGGCGCTCCAGCACCTGATCGCCGATCCGGAGCCGGGCCAGATAGCGTCCGGGCGCGACGCGATAGGGGCGGTTGCGCACGAAGCGGATGATGTCCCCGACCCGTTCCGCCGGCGCGACCCGCAGGTTCCAGACATAGCGGTTGAGCCCCGGCGCGGTCGGCAGCGGCGGCGCCGGCGGCTCGCCCTGCGCGCCTTTCACCAGCAGCGTCTCGGCGCGTTCGGAGGCGGTGCTCGAGAAGCGGCGGATGACGGTGCCGGCGGCGTCGACGATCTCGAGCGACACCGCTGCCGCGGGCGGCTGCGCGAGATGATAATGGAAGACGGCGCCGTCCGGCGGGTTCTCTCCTCCGCCCGGGCCGCCGCGCCCGCCGCCTTCGAGGCGGATCGCCGGCGCCGGCTGGAACAGATGCGCCGGGCGCGCCGCCAGCTCCGGCGTCCATTCCCGCAACGGGCCGAGATCGTCCAGCACCCAGATCGCCCGGCCCTGGGTCGCGGCGACGAGATCATCGCCTTTCACCTTCAGATCGGTGATCGGCACCGTCGGCAGGTTCAGCCGCAGCGGCTGCCAGCCCGCACCATCGTCGAACGAGACATAGAGGCCGGCTTCGGTGCCGGCGTAAAGCAGTCCCTTGCGGACCGGGTCCGCGCGGATCACGCGAACGAAGCTGTCCGCCGGCAGGCCCCGGGTGATCCGCGACCAGCTCCGCCCGCCATCGCTGGTCTTCAGGGCATAAGGCGCGAAATCGTTCAGCTTGTAGCGGGCGACCGCCAGATAGGCGGTGTCGGGATCATGCGGCGAGACATCGATCGCGTTGATCTGGCCTTCGGGCAGGCCGGGCGGCGTGACGTTCGCCCAGCGGCCGCCGCCGTCCCGCGTCACATGGACCAGCCCGTCGTCCGATCCGGTCCAGATGGTCTGCGCGTCGTGCGGCGATTCGGCGACATAGGTGAGCGTCGCATAATGTTCGCCGCCGGCGCCTTCGATCATGATCGGCCCGCCGGTGGTACCGAGCGTCTCGGGCCGCGCGCGGGTCAGATCGGGGCTGATCGCCTGCCAGTTCAGGCCGCGGTCGACCGAGCGGAAGAGGCGGTTGCCGCCGTGATAGATGGTCCCCGGCCGGTGGCGGGAGACCAGCACCGGCGCGTTCCAGTTGAAGCGCGCCGCGAGCTTCGATGGCTCCTGGAAGCCAGCGAAAGTGGGGTAGGGATCGACGTCCCGGATGGTGCCGGTGCGGCCATCATATTCGGTCAGCCCGCCAAGCAGACCGCCGGCATAGACGCGGTCCGGCCGCTCAGGATCGACGCCGAAGAACGAGCTTTCGCCGCCGCCGACCGGCTGCCAGTCCTGCACCCCGATGCTGCCGGACAGCGTCCGGCTTGGAATCCGCACGGAGGTGTTGTCCTGCTGCGCCGAATAGATGCGGTAGGGAAAGCTGTCGTCCAGATCGATCCGGTAGAACTGGCCGGTCGGCTGGTTCATCTGGGTGGACCAGGTCCGGCCGCCGTTCAGGCTGACGTTCGCCCCGCCGTCATTGCCCTGTACCATCAGCTCGGGATTGCGCGGATTGATCCAGAGATCGTGATTGTCGCCATGGGGCGTGCGCACTTCCTCGAAGGTCGCGCCGCCATCCCGGGACCGGACCATCGGCGCGGCCAGCACGAACAGCTGCTCGCGGTCGGTCGGGTGGGCGAAGACGTGGGAATAGTACCAGCCGCGGTCGCGGATGCCGGGATCGGCGTTCACCCGCCGCCAGCTGCCGCCGCCATCGTCCGACCGGTAGACGCCGCCACGGCCGGCCTCCACCATTGCCCAGACCCGCTGCGGATCGGCCGGAGAGACAGCGACGCCGATGCGCCCCATCAGGGAAGGCAGGCCATTGGTCAGCCGCGACCAGGTGCGGCCGCCATCGGCGGAGCGCCAGATGCCGCTGCCCGGTCCGCCGCTGCGCACCGTCCAGGGCAGCCGCTGATGGTCCCACATCGCCGCAAAGAGCAGGTCGGGCTGGCCCGGCGCCATGCTGATGTCGCTCGCCCCGGTCTGCGCGTCGACGAACAGGACCCGGGACCAGCTCTTGCCGCCGTCTTCGGTGCGGTAGATGCCGCGTTCCGGATTGGGGCCCCAGGGATTGCCCTGCGCCGCCACCCAGGCGCGTTCCGGGTTGCGCGGATCGATCTGGATGCGGGAGATTTGCCGCGTGGCGGCCAGCCCCAGATGGCGCCAGCTCCGCCCGCCATCGTCCGATCGGTAGACGCCGTCGCCATGCGACGTGGCGACGCCGCGCACCGGCGCTTCGCCGGTTCCGACATAGAGAATGTCCGGATTGGACGGCGCGACCGCGATCGCGCCGATCGTCGTCGTCCGGAAATGGCCGTCGGAGATGTTCTGCCAGCTCTGGCCGGCATCTTCTGTCTTCCAGACGCCGCCGCCGGTCGCGCCCTGGTAGAACATGTGCGGCCGATCCGGGTGGCCGGCGACGGCCGTGACCCGGCCGCCGCGAAACGGACCGATCAGCCGCCATTCCAGGCCGGTCAGCCGCTGGTCGAGCGCAGCTGGCCCGGCCGGGTCCGGCTCGGCCGCGGCCAGGGCCGAAGCTCCGGACCCCAGCAGCATCGCCAGCAGGGTTCCGCAAATCATCGAACGTCCCATCGTCGCTCCTCCCGGCCGGGCGGCGCGCGCGCCGCGCCGGCCCCTCGTCCGTCAGAAGCGCACGGTGGCGCCGAAGAAGAAGCGGACCCCGAGCGGGTCATAGGTGCTCGGGAAGGTGTTCAGCTGCTCCTGCGAGCTGCCGATCAGCGTCTGCTCGTTGTTGGTGAGGTTGATGACGCCACCGAACAGGCTGAATTTCTCGAGATCCCAGCCGAACGTCAGATCGAAATAATGCTCGGACGGGATGACCGGCACCGCGAGCTGGTCGGCGCGGAGGACTCCCCGGGTCACGCGATCGTCGGTGACCTTGCCGACATAGCGGTAGCGCAGGCTGGTCGTGAAATTGCCGCGCTGGTAGGTCAGCCGGCCGACGCCGCGCCATTCCGGCAGCGGCTCGCCGCAGCTGAGGCCGAAGGCGCCTTCGCAGCGCACTTCCAGCCCGGCAATGTCGGCGACCGGATTGCGGGTGAACTCGTTCAGCCAGTTGAGCGAACCCTGGAAAGTGAGCGTGCTGCCTGCGCCCAGGAAACGCCCGGTATCGAGCCGGTAGCTGAAGCCGAGATCGATGCCGTCGGTCTGGATGGCGCCGATATTGTCGAACGGTGCGTTGATGCCGCCGGGGATGCCGATCGTGCCGTCGGGCAGCCGGTCGATCGCCTGGCAGGCGCTGCTGCTCGCATCCCGGAACACGCTGTAGCAAAGGTTGAGAATGCTATCGAGCGGGGCCCGGAAGATCGCGTCCTCGATGGAGATCTTGTAGTAATCGAGCGTGATCGACAGGCGCGGCGTGGGCGTGAACACGGCGCCGAGCGTGTAGGTGTCGGTCGTTTCCTCCTCGAGATCGGGATTGCCGCCGACCCGCCCCGTCAGCTGGAAATTGGGCTGGATGCCGCTGTTGCCGGCCGAGGCAGCGGGAACGCCGGTCGCGATGCACAGATCGCGCAACTGGCCGGGCGCCGCCGCTGCCGCCTGGGCGCAGGGATCGGCCGCCGCCTCCGAGATGGTCGAGCGGGCGCGAAACAGCTCGTCGACGCTCGGTGCCCGGACGGCACGCTGATACTGGCCGCGCACCATCAGCGCGTCGAACACCTGCCAAGTGGCGCCGCCGCCATAGGTCCAGACGCCGCCGACATTGCCGAGCGAATAATCCGAATAGCGGAACGCGCCGTTCAGCTCGAATCCCTCGAAGACCGGGGCGCGGACTTCCCCGAAGAACTCCTTGACGTCATAGCCGCCGCCGGATGGCTGGCCGATATCGCCGACGCCGCCCTGGGGCGGGATGAAGAGGGCGGAGACGTCGCGATACTCGACGCCAAGCACGAAGCCGAGATCGCCGGCCGGGAGCTTTGCGAGCGTGCCGGTCACATAGCCGGTCGCCACCTGCATCTCGGCTTCTTCGTTGCTGGTCTGGCGCTGGGTGATGAACTGCAGACCCTCGGCAGAGATCAGCGGGCCGAAGATGTTGAGCGGGACGCATCCATTGGCCGGGTTTTCGCACTGGAGCACGCCGCCCCCGGCGACGCCTGCGAAAGGAAAGGGGCTGGTGGCACCGGTCGCGGGGTTGCGGAAGACCGTCGTCACGCCCTGGGTGAACGCGGCCTGGTTGATCACGCCGCTGGAGTTGGTGATGTTCCGCGTGCGGGCGAACGAATAATAGGCGTCGAACTTCAGATCGGTCAGGAAGTTCTCGCTGGCCGAGCCGAGGTCGCCGCGCACGCCGGTCACGACGCGCCAGGCATCGCGGTCGAACGTCACGTCCCGCGTGCCGCCTTCGGAAATCCGCCGGCCGATCGACAGGCTGGTGAAGCCATCGCCGCGGGTGGCTGCGTTGGTTTCGGTTTCGTCGAGGGCACGGAGCAGGTTCTGGACGCCGGGCGTCAGGAACGGGCTTGCCACCTGGAAGCGATAACTGCCGCCGACCGGAGTCGCCGCGCGCTTCGTCCGCACGATGTTGTTGGTGTAGACGCCCTCCACATAGACTTCGACGTCGTCGGTGATGCCGTAATGGGCAAGGCCGCCGAAGATCCGGCGTTCCTGGGGCAGCTGCAGATAATTGTCCGGATTGAAGTTGAAGCGATCGCCCGGCGGCACGAAGCGGCTGACCCGCGTGCCGGTTTCGTCGAACTTGAAGCCGTTCGCGTCGATCCCGGTCAGGCCGAGCGCGTCGAGCGCCGAGACCACCTGCGGCCGGGATGCCAGCGCTGCGCCGACCGGCAGTCCAGCAAACCGGCCATTCGGAATGCCAGCGCTGCCGCCACAGCTGAGCGTCGGTCGTCCGGCTACCACGGCATCTTCGAGAAAGCAGGTCGACCGCTCCCGCGCATCGGCGAGCGTCGGCTTCCGATCGAAGTAATTGAAGTAGAGCGTCGCGTTGCCGCGGCCGTCGGCGAAGTTCGAGCCGAGGATGAGATCGAGGTTCAGCCGTTCCGAATCGCCGGCGCCGGTCACGTCATACTGGGCGTTCGCCTGCACGCCCTCAAAGTCCCGTTTCAGGATGAAGTTGACCACGCCGCTGACCGCATCCGAGCCATAGACGGCAGAGGAACCGCCGGTCACCAGTTCGACGCGGTCGATGAGCGCCGTGGGCACGGTGTTGAGATCGGTGACCTGGCGCGCGTCGAAGAAGATGTAGCGGCGGCCATTGACCAGCACCAGGTTCCGCTGTTCGCCGAGGCCGCGGAGGTTGACGGTTGCGACGCCGCTCGATTCGTTGTTCGTGAAGCCCGATTCTCCGGGCACGACCTGCGGCAGGGTGTTGAGGAGATTCTCGACCGTCGGCGAGTTGGTGAGGGTGAACTCTTCGGCGTTCACCTGGGAGATCGGGTTGGGCGCGGTGAGCGCCGAGGAGACGATGCGCGATCCGGTGATCACGATGTCGGGGCCGCGGCCGCCTTCCTGGGCGCCGGCGGCCTGATCGGGGCCTGCCGTCGAGGCGTCGGGGGCGGGATTGCCGGCGGTCTGGGCAAGCGCGCCGGAACCGAATGCCGGCACCAGCGCGAATGCCGATCCAAGCAGCAAATGAACGCGTAATTGCCTAGTGAAAGCCTCCGTCATGTTCATCTCCCCTTTCCGGATGGTCGACAGGACGGCGCGCGGGGATTGCTGGTGTTGTGCCCCGGGGAACCGCTGTCGGTCTGGCGAACGCGTCGAGCTTCGCTGCGCCGATCGCGCAGCCAAGGGGAAGGCGGCCGGAAGCGGCGGCTGAGTCGGCTGTGGAGAGCCAAGGAAGGTCCATGTCGGAACTCCTCACCCAGGCCATGCAGCGTGGCGCCGCATTCGACCTCATGCGCAAAAACTATTTGCTTTTGCAAAATTTGCAAGTGCAATTATGACGGGTCGGTGACGAAAGGCTTTCAGATCGGTAAAGCCTTGGCTGCGCAAGCGATCACGCCCGGCCCAGTGCCGGGCAGAAGAGCGAGGAACGATGGCGACGGGCTCCGCACCGGAAGTCGGCGTGCCGCACCCTTTCTACTGGGAGCTCCAGCCCGGCCGACGTTACAGCTGGTGCGCGTGCGGCCGATCCACCCGCCAGCCCTTTTGCGACGGGCGCTCCCACCTCGGCACCGGCCATGAGCCGCTGGTGGTGACGGCGGGCCCGGCCGTCGAGGAAGTGTTGTTCTGCGGCTGCAAGCAGACATCGACCCCGCCCTATTGCGACGGCGCCCACAACAACCTGGCCGGCGGCTATGCTGCCGACGACCGATCCGCGGCGGAGCTCGCGGCGCTGCGGCCGGCGGCGCGGCGTGCGGACGGCACCGCGCATCTCGACGGGGCGTGCTTTGCCGTGGCGGCGGCCGCCGGCCGTCCGGCCGCGGGCTGGTGGGTGCGGATGGTGATCGGGCCCGGCCTCGGCGCTCTCCACCAGGCGCAATTCTACTGCGCGCTCGCGGATCAGGCGTCGCCGCTGCTCGACAGCGCGGGAGCGGACACGATCCTGTTCGTGGCGGGCGGGCAGGGCCTGATCGAGATCGGCGAGCGGACGTTTCCGCTCGGGCCGCTTGCCGGCGCCTATGTGCGGGCCGGCGAGACCTATCGTCTGCGCCGCCAAGGGGCAGAACCGCTTTCCGTCTACGTCTCGGTCTGCCCGCTCGCCGATCGACTGGCCCTCGCGGCGTCGGCAGGGCCGTTCGACGCGCGCTTCCCGGACCGCGTCGTCGGCGTCGATCCTGCCGCCCGCCACGGCATGGGCCCGCGCTATTTCCAGATGCTGGTCGACAAGCGGCTGGGCTCGACCACGGCTGCGCAGTTCATCGGGCACATCCCGCCCTCGCGGGCCAAGATGCACCGGCATCTCTACGAGGAGGCGCTGATCGTGGTCAGCGGCACGGGCGTGCTCTGGAACGACGAGTCCTATGCGCCCGTCGGCGCGGGCGATGTGATCTTCCTGCCGCGCAAGCATCGCCATTCGCTCGAGTGCGTGAGCGCCGACGGCATGCTGGTCGCCGGGGTGATCCACCCGGGCGACAATCCGGCGATCAATTATTGAGCGGCGCGCCAGAGCTCCGGCTTGTCCGCCAGCGCTGCCATCAAGCGGTCCATGTCCGCTGTGTCGTTGTAGAAATGAAAGCCGGCGCGGATGTTGCCGTCGCGTGCCGAGACGATCACCTGCCGCTCGCCAAGCGCCGCCACCAGCGCGTCGGCGTTGTTCGCCTTGACCGCCAACATCGGGCCGCGCGCGCCGGCGAGCGGCGTGGCGAGACGAGCGCCTGCATCGGCGAGGCGTGCGGCGGCGGCATCGCGCAGGGACGCGATGCGGGCCTCGATCGCGCGGGTGCCGATCGCCAGCACCAGATCGACGCCGGCGCGGCTCGCGTAGCAACTGGGCACTGGCGGCGTGCCGGCCTGGAAGCGCCGGGCATCGGCGCTGGGCGCATTCCGGTGCATGTCCATCGCGCCGATGTCCGCCTGCGCGAACCAGCCGGTGTCGACCGGGATGTCGTCCCGCGCCGCGCGGGCATAGAGGAAACCGACACCGGCGGTCCCGAGCAGATATTTGAGCATGCCGCCGACCGCGTAATCGACGCCGAGCCGGGCGAGATCGATGTCGACCGCCCCCACTGCCTGATAACAGTCCAGCACCACCGCCGCGCCATGCCGGTGCGCGACCTCGACGACCCGGCGGATCGCATCGTCGCCGATGCGGGCGCCATGCCGGTAGCAGACCTGCGACATCGCAACGACCGCGGTCCGATCGTCGATCAGCGAGACGAAATGATCGACGTCCAGCCGATGGTCCGGCATTTCCCGGCCATAAGCGAGCCGCGCGCCGCGCCTGCCCTGCGCCGCCCAGATCTGGCCGCTCGTCGGAAACTCGAACGGACTGAGCAGGATGCCGTTGCGTACGCCGCCATAGTCGAGCGCGCTGGCGAGCGCGTTCAGGCCCGCCGACGCCGAGGCGGTGATCGCGATTTCCGCCGGCGCGGCGTTCAGCAGGCGGGCGATGGCGCTGCGCAGGGCCTCGCCTTCCTCCAGCCAGCCTGCCCAGTCGGCGCCTTTTTCCAGCCGGCTGTCGAGATAGGCGCCGAAGGCGGCGCGAACCGAGTCGGCCAGCAGCCCGCACGAGCCGCTGTTCAGATAGGCGAGGTGCGCCGTGCTCGGAAAACGCGCCCGCAGCGCCGTCCAGTCGGGCGGCGCGTCCGCTGCGATATTCGGATCGGTCATCGCCACCTCCTGAACCGTTTTAAGCCTATAGCATTTCCTGCAGGGGCATATACACTCCCTTGTTCTCGCACAGGGGGAGAAAGCTTATGCGCTTGATCAGCCCACGGGGAGCCGCCGCCTTGTGCGGTGCGGCCCTGATCGCGGCCGGAGCCGCGGCCCGCACCGTCACGCCCGGCCAGCCTGCCCATCCGGTGGCGCGCGCGGCGGTGCCGACCATCATCCATGCCGGCACGCTGATGACGGCTCCGGGCGAACCGGTCCGGCGTCGGGCGACGCTGGTAACGGCGGACGGCAAGATCCGGTCGGTGCATGACGGGCTGCTCGACGCGGCCGCCCTGGGGCTGCCCGCCGCCACTCCGCTGGTCGATCTGACCGGCAAATTCGTGATGCCGGGGTTCATCGACCTTCATGTCCATCTGACCGGTGGCGGCGTCGTCGGCCGAACCGCCGGGCTGCAGCTGCGCCAGTCCGATTCCTTCTTCGCGCTGAACGCCGCCGCCAATGCGGAAGCGACGCTGATGGCGGGTTTCACCACCGTCCGCGATCTCGGCTCGCGCGGCGACACGGTGTTCGCGCTGCGCGACGCCATCCGCTACGGGATCGTTCCCGGCCCGAAGATCCTTGCCGCGGGCGCCGGCATCAGCCCGACCAACGGCCACGCCGATGTCCATGGCTTGCGCCGCGACCTGATGGAAGCCCAGGCGCTGCCGAATGTCTGCGACGGCGCGGATGAATGCCGCAAGGCCGTGCGCAACGCGGTCAAATACGGCGCCGACGTGATCAAGGTGCATGTGACCGGCGGCGTGCTCGACGAGTCGACCTCGGGCACCAACCAGCAATTCACCGACGAGGAGATCGCCGCCATCGCCGATGCCGCCCATGCGCTGGGAGTGAAGGTGACCACCCATGCCCATGGCAAGGACGGCATCGATGCCGCGGTGCGCGCCGGCTATGATTCGATCGAACACGGCATGTGGGCCGATGCCGAGAGCCTGCGGCTGATGAAGGAGCGGGGCACCTGGCTGATCCCGACGGTGTGGCCGATCAGCTGGGTCGGCACCACCGAGGAAGAGGTCCGGCGCGGCCCGCTGGCCGGGCTGCCGCCGGCGTCGATGGCGAAGCTGATCCAGCTTGGCGACCAGCCGAAGAAGCTGATCCGCATGGCCGTGCGGATCGGCACGCCGGTCGCGCTCGGCACCGACAACGGCATCGCGCCGCACGGCACCAACGCCCAGGAATTCCTGGAATATGTCGATGCTGGCATGTCGCCGGTCGAGGCGCTCAAGACCGGCACTGTCAACGCGGCGGCTGCCGGCGGCCTCGCCGATCGCGGCCGGCTCGCCCCGGGCATGGCGGCCGATGTGATCGCGCTCGACGGCGACCCGACCGAGCGGATCGATGCGGTGCTGGCAGTCGATTTCGTGATGCGGGACGGCATCGTGTTCAAACAGGGCGGCGGGGAGGTCAGATGATGGGCATGCGTCACTGGATCGGGAGCCTTGCCGCCGCGGCCGCCGCGCTGGGCCTGGCGCTGGCGCCGGCCCGGGCCGAGGATCTGGTGATCGAGAATGTGACGCTGGTCGACGGGACCGGCGGCCCGCCCCAGCCGGGCATGGCGGTGGGCATCGCTGCGGGGCGCTTCACCTTCGTGACCCCGATGACGGCCGCGCCCAGGGTCGCGGGGCGGCGCCTGGATGGATCGGGGCAATTCCTGATGCCGGGCCTGATCGATGCCCATATCCATCTGCGCGGCGCCGGTGCGGATGGCCGCCATGACCGGCAGCAGGGCCTGGCGGCACTCGCTTCCTTCCTGTTCGCCGGCGTCACCACGGTCTACGACGCCGGCAACCAGGCCGATTACATCATGGGGCTGCGCGCCGACGAACGCGCCGGCCGCATTCTCGCCCCGCGCATCCTGTCGACCGGCAGCATCGTCACCTATCCCGGCAGCCATGGCAGCCAGTGGGCGGTGGCGATCAAGGACTGGCCGGCGGGAGAAGAGGCGCTCGACACCTATCTCCAGACCGTCAAGCCGGACGTGGTGAAGCTCACCTACGAGGAGCGCGGCTGGGGCGCCCGGCCGATGATCCCGATGCTCTCGCCCGAACTGATGGAGCAGCTGGTGCTGCACATCAACCGGGCGGGCTTCCGCACCACGGCCCATACATCGAGCGAGCTGCGCGCACAGGAAGCGATCTTCGCCGGCGTCGACAGCCTTGCCCATCCGGTGATCCAGGGGCCGGTCAGCGACGGTTTCGTGCGGCTGATGGCCGCCAAGCGGACGCCGATGGCGACGACGCTCACCATCGGGGAGGGCTATAGCCGGCTGGTCGAGCAGCCCGACTATCTCGACCAGCCGCTCTACCGCGCCTCCTACAGCGCCGATCAGATCGCCGAGCTGCGCGGCGCGACGGCGGCCGAGTGGAAGGCGCGCAGCTGGACCTGGTGGATGAAGCTGATGACGCCGATCGCGCAGGAAAATCTGCGCCGCATCCACGCCGCCGGCGGCGTGATCGCCGTCGCGACCGATCAGAGCATCGGACCCGCCGTCCACCGGGAGATGGAGCTGCTGCAGGCTGCCGGCGTTGCCGCGCAGGACATTGTCCGGATCGCGACACTGAACGGTGCGACGCATCTCGGCCGGGAGCGGGAGCTGGGGAGCATCGCCCCCGGCAAGCTGGCCGACGCGGTCCTGCTTCGCGCCGATCCCACTGCCGACATCAACAACGCCAAGGCGATCGTCGCGGTGATCAAGGCCGGGCGGCTGATCGATGAAGACGCGCTGCCCCTGGCCGGCGGCCGCCAGCCGCTCCGCCGCGGCGCGCGCTGAGCCGGCACTCCCAACCCGGCCAGGCGTCCGCCCCCGCGGCGCGAGGCCGGCCAGCACGAGGATATCCGATGGACGAGCAGACGATCCTCGAGCGCGAAGGCGGGCTGCACAAGGGGCTGAGCAAGGCGCAGGTGGTGATGATCGGCCTGGGCGGCGCGATCGGCACCGGCCTGTTCCTGGGCAGCGGCATCGCCATCAACTACGCCGGGCCCGCCGTCATGATCAGCTATCTGATCGCGGGCGTCGCCGCCGTCATCATGGTGCTGAGCCTGTCCGAAATGGCGGTCGTCCACCCGACCGCGGGATCGTTCGGGACCTATGCCGAGCTCTACATCAATCCCTGGGCGGGGTTCGTGGTGCGCTACACCTACTGGCTTGCGCAAGTGATCGCGATCGGCGGCGAGGCGGTCGCCGCCGGCGTCTACATGACCTACTGGCTGCCGGACGTGCCGGTGTGGATGTGGTCGGTCGGCTTCGCTGCGGTGCTGGTCTATGTGAACTCCCGCTCCGTCAGCGATTTCGGCAGCTTCGAATACTGGTTCGCCTTCATCAAGGTGGCGGCGATCGTGCTGTTCATCATCCTCGGCTTCGCGACCATCTTCGGCCTGGGCTTCGAACCCGTCGGCTTCCGCAACCTGACCGGCCTGCCCGGCGGCTTCCTGCCCAATGGCTGGACCGGCGTATGGATGGCGGTGCTGATCGGCATCTTCTCGTTCGTCGGGATCGAGGTGATCGCGGTCACCTCGGGCGAGACGCGCGATCCCGAAAAGGCGATCCCCGCGGCCCTTCGCACGATGGCGGTCCGCCTGATCCTTTTCTACCTGCTGGCGCTGACCGTCGTCGTCAGCTTCGTGCCCTGGACGGAATCGGGCGCAGAAGTGGTCGCCCAGTCGCCCTTCGTCAAAGTGCTGAGCTACACCGGCCTGCCTTATGCGGCGGGCATCATGAACTTCGTGGTGATCAGCGCGGCGCTGTCGAGCATGAACACCAACATCTACCTGTGCTCGCGGATGCTCTTTTCGCTCGCCCGCGGCCGCTATGCGCCCGCCTTCCTGGGCCGGCTCGGCCGCACTGGCACGCCGATCGGGGCCATCTTCACGTCCGGCGCCTGCATCCTGCTGACGGCCGGCGTCTCGATGTTCACGCCGCTTGCGTACAATTATCTGTTCGGCATCGCGATTTTCGGCGCGCTCATCGTCTGGATGACGATCCTGGTCAGCCATCTGCGCTTCCGCCGCGCCCATCGCGGCCGGCCGTTGCCGGTGCGGATGCCGCTTTATCCCTATGCGCAGATCTTCGGGCTCGTGCTGCTGGCCGCGATCCTCGTGACGATGGCGCTCGACACCGAATTCTGGAACATCTCCTGGATTGTCGGCGTGCCCTGGCTGATCCTGATCTCCCTCGCCTATCTGATCTGGGCGCGGCGCCAGCGTGCGCACGCCGCCCGCGCCGCCGCAGCCGGCTCCGGCGGCGGCATGGGGTGAGCGGGCGCTGAGCCGGCGCAAGGCTCGGCATCCGGGACTCTCCGTATCGCGGTCGTCGCGCGGGCGTGGCTTCATCGCCACCCGACAGACGGGAGACGCCAATGGGCCGGACGACATTGTCGAAGCTGCACGACGAGGCGCGGCGCCGCTATGCCGCGCGGCTGGGGCTGCGCATCCACGCCGCCGTGTTCGCGCTGGTGTCGCTGGGACTGCTGGTGATCGACCAGCTGACCTCTTCCGGCATTCAATGGGCGCTCTATCCGATCATCGGCTGGGGCCTTGGCGTCGCCGTCCACCTGGGCGCCATTGCCTATGCGCTGTCCGACTGGCCGAAGGATGCGGTCGACGCCGAGTTCGACCGGCTGATCGAGCGGCGCCGCTGAGGTTGCCCGCTGGCGCGCCGCCGGCGGCGCGCGGCTCAGCGCTTCGGGATCGGCACCAGCCGGCGCCGCTCTTCGTCCCACAGCCGCAGGCGCAGGCAGGCGAGGCTGTCCCGCAGCGTGACCTGGTTGGTGCGCGCGAGCACCGGCCAGTCGCGCAGCACTTCCGGCAGCCGGTAGAACGGGATCCGGCTGACCAGATGGTGGACATGGTGGACGCCGATATTGCCGGTGATCCAGCGCAGCGGCGCCGGCAGCACGTAATGCGAGCTGCCGCGCAGCGCCCCGTCATGGAAGGTCCAGCCCGGCTTGCGCTCCCACCAGCCATCCTCGAACTGATGCTGGACGTAGAACAGCCACACGCCGCCCGTGCCGGCGACGAGCGTCACGCACAGCTGGACCAGCACGAACGAGCCGAGCCCGCCGAGCGCGGCCGTGCCGAGCGCGAGGAGGCAAAGGGCAAGGTTCGTCGCCATCGCGCTCACCCACGGCTGCCAGCCGCGCCGCATCTGGCCGATCGGCAGCCGGTTGCGCAGCAGGAACAGATAGGCGGGGCCGAGGCCGAGCAGCGTCAGCGGATGGCGGTAGAGCCGGTAGCGCAGCCGTCCCCACGCAGAGAGCGCGCGATATTCTGCGAGCGTGAGCGTGTCGACATCGCCGACGCCGCGGCGATCGAGATTGGCCGCCCCGGCATGGTGCTCGGCATGGGCGCGCCGCCAGACGTCGTAGGGGGTGAGGGTGAGAACGCCCAGCGCGCGGCCGGTCCAGTCGTTCAGCGCGCGGTGGCGGAAAAAGGCGCCATGGCCGCAATCATGCTGGACGATGAACAGCCGCAGCAGGAACGCCCCGGCCGGGATCGTCAGCAGCAGCGCCGCCCAGTGGCCGGCGCGCACGCCCAGCCAGGCGCCGGCCCAGAGCAGCGCGAGCGGCACGATCGTCACCGCCAGTTCGAAGAGGCTGCGGCGGTGGCAGGGCTCGCGGTAGCGGGCGAGCTGTTCGGCCAGCGCGCGCGGATCGGGCATTGCGGAGTCGCACCCCGGCGGCGTCGGTCTGGCGATCGAGGCATGAACGTTCATCGTGTGTCTGGATCCAGGTGTAAGCCGACAGAAACGGGCCGGTCTACGCCCGGACGTCTGGTCGGCGCAGACGGTTCCGCCCGGCCGACGACGCGCTTTTCGCAGTCCTTGGCGGACGAGGCAAGCGGCGCGCGCGTCCATCCGGCTTGGGCGGCGGCCGATCGGCTGCTAGGAGCGCCGCCGATGTTGACCATTGCCGATCTGACCGTGCGCCTTGGTGGGCGCACCATCCTCGACGGGGCGAGCGCCGCGCTGCCGCCGCGCAGCCGCGTCGGACTGATCGGCCGCAACGGCGCCGGCAAGACGACGCTTGTGAAGGTGATCGCCGGTCAGCTCGAGCCGGACGGCGGCAGCGTGCAGATGCCGCGCGGCTGCCGGCTCGGCTATATCGCGCAGGAGGCGCCCGCGGGCGATGCGACGCCGATCGAGACGGTGCTGGCCGCCGACCGCGAGCGCGCCGCGCTGCTCGAGGAGGCGGAGCATGCCGCCGATCCCGAGCGGCTCGGCGAAATCCATGAGCGGCTGACCGCGATCGGCGCGCATGCGGCGCCGGCGCGCGCGGCGCGGATCCTGGCCGGGCTCGGCTTCGACGAAGCGGCGCAGGCGCGGCCGCTCGACAGCTTCTCGGGCGGCTGGCGAATGCGCGTCGCGCTTGCCGCGCTGCTGTTTTCGGCGCCGGACGTGCTGCTGCTCGACGAGCCGTCCAACCATCTCGATCTGGAGGCGGTGCTGTGGCTGGAGACCTTCCTGCGCAGCTATCCGGCGACGATCCTGATCGTCAGCCATGAGCGGGATTTCCTCAACACCATTGTCGACCACATCCTCCATCTCGAGCGCGGCGCGCTGACGCTCTATCCCGGCGGCTATGACGCGTTCGAGCGGCTGCGTGCCGAGCGCCAGGCGCAATTGGCCTCCGCCCGCGCCCGCCAGCAGGCGGAGCGGGAGAAGCTGCGCGACTATATCGCCCGCAACAGCGCCCGGGCGTCCACCGCCAAGCAGGCCCAGTCCCGCGTGAAGGCGCTGGCGCGGATGCAGCCGATCGCCGAGCTGGTCGACGATCCGAGCCTGTCCTTCGATTTCCCGGACCCCGACCCGCTGCGGCCGCCGCTCGTCACGCTCGACATGGCCGAGGTCGGCTATGACGCGACGCCGGTGCTCAGCCGGCTGAACCTCCGCCTCGATCCGGACGACCGCGTCGCGCTGCTCGGCCGCAACGGGAATGGCAAGACGACGCTCGCGCGCCTGCTCGCGGCCCAGCTGCGGCCGATGGCGGGGGACATTGCGGCGTCCGCGAAGATGCGGGTCGGCTATTTCACCCAGTATCAGGTGGAGGAGCTCGACCCCGCGGACACCCCCCTCGATCACATGACGCGGGCAATGAAGGGCGCGACGCCGGCCGCGGTACGGGCGCAGCTCGGCCGCTTCGGCTTTTCGGGGCCGAAGGCGACCACCCGCGTCGGCAGCCTGTCCGGCGGCGAGCGGGCGCGGCTTGCGCTCGCCCTCATCACCCGCGACGCGCCGCACCTGCTGATCCTCGACGAACCGACCAACCATCTCGACGTCGATTCGCGGGAAGCGCTGATCCAGGCGCTGAACGGCTATTCGGGCGCGGTGCTGATCGTGAGCCACGATCGCCACATGCTGGAGATGACGGCCGACCGGCTGGTGCTGGTCGATCAGGGCACGGCGCGCGAGTTTGACGGCACCCTGGACGATTATGTCGCGCTGATCCTGGCCGGGCCGGACGGCGCCGCGGCGCCGGCGGCGGATGCCAAGGCCAACCGCAAGGATGCGCGCCGCGCCGCCGCCGAGGCGCGCGACCGGGCGAAGGCGCTGCGCGCCGACATCCGCGCGCTGGAGGCGGAGCTTGCGCGCCTGACGGCCGAGCGCAGCGCGATCGACCGCGCGATGTTCGATCCGCCGACGGCCGCGCCGGCTCATGCCGGCAGGACGATGACCGAGCTGATGAAGCTGCGCGCGGGCCTAGAAACGGCAATCGACCGCGCCGAATCCGCCTGGCTGGCCGCGAGCGAGAAACTGGACGCAATCGCCGCCTGAGCCCGGGGGCACAGGGCGCCGCGCGGTCAGCGGCGCGGCTGCTCCCTGCGCCCGCAAGCGGAACGCCAGCCGGCGCGATGAAGGTAATTGGTCGGGGAGAGAGGATTCGAACCTCCGGCCCCTGCCTCCCGAAGACAGTGCTCTACCAGGCTGAGCTACTCCCCGACCGGACCGGGCGGACGGGCCGCCCCGGAGGCAAGGTGTGCGCCAATAGCGGGGCTGGCGGGCGGGATCAAGCGCGGATCGTCGTCGGCGCGCGCGGCGGCGATCAGCTCCGGGATCGAGACGAACTTCTCCCGCGGCGCGCCGGCCCGGGCGCGGGCCGCTTCCGCCGCTTCGATTCGCTGCCAGTCCCGGAAGGTGACCACGTCCAGCCCCCGCGCGGCGATCAGCCGGTCGAGCCCGGTCCGCCCCGGCCGGCCGCTGCCGCCCGGCACCTCGGCAGCGATCCGGTCCGCCACCGCCTGGCCGTCCGGCCGGTTGGTGCCGATCGTCCCGCTCGGTCCGCGCCGCGCCCAGCCGACGCAGTAGAGGCCGGGCAGGATCCGCCCATCCTCATTCTCGAACCGCCCGCGCCCTTGATCGTACGGCACGCCCGCAAGCGGCGGCGTCTGGTAGCCGATGCAGCTGACGACCAGGCCGGCGGCGACCGCATGGCGGCGGCCGGTGCCGCTCGCCCGGCCCTGATCGTCCAGCCGCGTCTCCTCGACGATCACGCGTTCGGCGCGCCCATCTCCTTCGATCGCGACCGGGCTGGCGAAGAAATCGAACAGGATCTCGATCGGCTGGCCCGCTCGCGCCGCTGCCGCGAAATCGCGCAGGTGCTGGACCGACTTGCGCTGGCCGGGATCGAGCGCGGCATCGGCGTCCGGCGGCGGCAGATCGGCCGGATCGACGACCGGTGCGGCGCGCGTGAGCGTGCCGAGTTCGCCCAGCTCCTTGGGCGTCATCGCGATCTGGTGCGGCCCGCGCCGGCCGAGGATGGTGATCCGCGTGATCGTCGCCGCCTCGAGCGCGGCAAGCGCATGGGCGCAAATGTCCGACGCGGCCAGCTCGTCCGGCGTCTTGGCGAGGATGCGTGCGACATCGAGCGCGACATTGCCGTTGCCGATGATGACCGCGCCGGGACCGCCGAGCGGCGGCGCCAGCGCCGCCCAGTCGGGATGGCCGTTGTACCAGCCGACGAACGCGGCCGAGCCGATCACGCCGGGCAGATCGCTGCCGGGCACGGCGAGCGGCCGGTCGACCGGCGCTCCCGTTGCCAGCACCACGGCGTCGTAACAGTCCGCGAGCTCGGCGATCGACACGTCCCGGCCGATCTCGAGATTGCCGACGAAGCGCACATTGTCGCTGAGCGCGACCTGCTCGTAGCGCCGGGAGACGCCCTTGATCGACTGGTGATCGGGGGCGACTCCGAAGCGGATCAGGCCATAGGGCACGGGCAGCCGGTCGATGATGTCGATGCGGACGGCGTCGCCGAACCGCTTCTGCGCGGCTTCCGCCGTGTAATAGCCCGCCGGACCAGAGCCGACCACCGCGACATGCCGCATCCGCCTCTCCTCTCGGCGATGCTGGCGGGCTTCGCGGGCCAGCGCAAGCGGGTTGCGGCCCCCGGCCGGGGCGCCGGCAGCAGCGCCGCCGCAGCGATGGCGATCCTCGTCGCACGCGCTGTGACCGGCGCCACCGACAGGCGCCACAAGGGATGCAAATTGACCCGACCGGCAAGGAGACGTAAGCGTGGCACGACAGGGGCTCGAGGGATTTGCCGTCATGATCCGCGCCGTGGCGTTGGCATGTCTCGCGCTGAATGCACTGGCTCCGCCGCCGCTCGTGGCTCAGGGCCGGGCGCGGGCCGATGCGGAAGACGGCTGCGATCTGAAGCCGCGGCAGAAGCGCGGATCGGCACTGTTCGGATCGATCCTGGGCGGGCTTGCCAACCGCACGCTCGGCAGCACCGGGATCGGCAGCTTCGTCCCGCTCAACACCCTCTCCCATGTGCTGACCGATGCGATCGCCTGCCGCCTCGATGCCGACGAGCAGAAGCAGGCGGCGGCCGCGACCGAGCAGGCGATCACCCGCGGCGAGGGCGCCACGGTCGAATGGACGAGCGAGACGCGGGCCAATGTGTCCGGCAAGTCGACCGCGACCCAGCAGACCGCCCGTGCCGATGGCGGCGTGTGCATGGACGTGACCGATGTGATCATCGTCGAAGGCGAGGAGACGATGGTGTCGAAGCGGATGTGCCGCGCGCCGGGCGCGACCGGCTTCACTCTCGCCCAGGGCTGATCGGCGTGGCGCGACTCGCCCCGCTGCTGGCGCTCATGACCGCGCTGCCGCTTGCGGCCGCGGCCGCGGCCCCGGCGCCTGCCGTCGACCCCAAGAACCCGACCTGCCCGCCCCAGCTCAACGTCTCCACCTACCCGGCGATGCGCTTTTCGGTGAAGAAGGAGGGCGGCCGGACGATCCTGATCGGGGAAGGCGGGATCGACGATCTGCTCGTCGAGCGGCTGACCGACGCGATCGAGGCGCACAAGCCGATCGACGAGCTCTGGCTGCGGTCGCCGGGGGGGAATGCGGAAGTCGGCAACGCCGCCGGCCGGCTGCTGCGCAAGCTCGGCATCCCGACGCGCATTCCCGCCGGCTGGGCCTGTTTCTCCGCCTGCAATTTCGTGTTCATGGGCGGGCCGATCCGGATGATCGATCCCGGCGGCCTGTTCGTCGTCCACATGTTCACCCATGCCGCCGACCGCGCCTATGTGTCGGAGCAAGTGAAGAAGGGCGACCAGAGCGCGCTCGACCTGATCGGCCAGGTCGAACAGAATTCGGCTCTGCTCGCCACCGACGACAACGACTTCCTGATCCGCATGGGCGTCTCCCGCAAGCTGCTGTCCGAAGTCATGTACCAGCAGAAAGCGCTGGAGGAGCAGGGGAAGGACCGGTCGACGCGGCGCTGCCTGAGCCAGGACGAGGTTTTCCGCTACAACGTCGCCAACGTCCGCTGAGCGGGGGCCGCGCGCGCCCGCTTTGGTTTGCCGCGCGAGCCTGCTAGGGGCGCCGCATGACGCCTCTCGACAAGATCCGGAACTTTTCGATCATCGCGCATATCGATCACGGCAAATCGACGCTGGCGGATCGGCTGATCCAGCGCACCGGCGGCCTCAGCGAGCGCGAGATGTCTGCCCAAGTCCTTGACAATATGGACATCGAGAAAGAGCGCGGCATCACCATCAAGGCGCAGACGGTGCGGCTCGAGTGGCAGGGCTACACGCTCAACCTGATGGACACGCCCGGGCATGTCGACTTCGCCTATGAAGTCTCGCGCAGCCTCGCCGCGTGCGAAGGCGCCCTGCTGGTCGTCGATGCGGCGCAGGGCGTGGAAGCGCAGACCCTCGCCAACGTCTATCAGTCGATCGAGCACGATCATGAGATCGTGCCGGTGATCAACAAGATCGACTTGCCCGCCGCCGAGCCCGAGCAGGTGAAGGCGGAGATCGAGGAGATCATCGGCCTCGACGCATCGGAAGCGGTGCTGGCGAGCGCGAAGAGCGGCATCGGCATCGACGAAGTGCTCGACGCAATCGTGAAGAAGATCCCGCCGCCCAAAGGCGACGCCGCTGCGCCGCTGAAGGCGATGCTGGTCGACAGCTGGTACGACCCCTATCTGGGCGTCGTCATCCTTGTCCGCGTGATCGACGGCGTTCTCAAGAAGGGCCAGCAGATCAGGTTCATGCAGGCCGGCACCACCCATCTGGTCGACCGCGTCGGCGTGTTCCGCCCGAAGATCGAGCATCTGCCCGAACTCGGCCCCGGCGAGATCGGCTTCATCACCGCGCAGATCAAGGAAGTCGCCCAGACCGCGGTCGGCGACACCATCACCGATGCGAAGAAGCCGGCGGCGGCCCCGCTTCCGGGCTTCAAGGAGGTCCAGCCGGTCGTCTTCTGCGGCCTGTTCCCGGTCGACGCCAACGACTTCGAAAAGCTCCGCGAGTCCATTTCCAAGCTGCGCCTCAACGACGCGTCGTTCAGCTTCGAGATGGAGACGAGCGCCGCACTCGGCTTCGGTTTCCGCTGCGGCTTTCTCGGCCTGCTGCATCTCGAGATCATCCAGGAGCGGCTGACCCGCGAATATGATCTCGATCTGATCACGACGGCACCGAGCGTCGTCTATCGGCTGACGCTCACCAAGGCAGCGGGCGAGGCGGCCGGCCGCCAGATCGAGCTGCACAATCCCGCCGACATGCCCGATCCCAACCGGATCGAGGAAATCGAGGAGCCGTGGATCGAAGCCACCATCTATGTGCCGGACGAATATCTCGGCGCGGTGCTGAAGCTGTGCCAGGACCGCCGCGGCATCCAGAAGAACCTGACGTACGTGGGCGGCCGCGCCCAGCTGACCTATGAGCTGCCGCTCAATGAAGTGGTGTTCGATTTCTACGACCGGCTGAAGTCGATCAGCCGCGGCTATGCGAGCTTCGACTATCAGCAGATCGGCCACCGCCCGGGCGATCTCGTCAAGATGAGCATCCTCGTCAATGGCGAGCCCGTCGACGCGCTGTCGATGATCGTCCACCGCGCCGCCGCCGAGGCGCGCGGCCGCCACATGTGCGAGCGGCTGAAGGACCTGATCCCGCGGCATCTGTTCAAGATCCCGATCCAGGCGGCGATCGGCGGCAAGGTGATCGCCCGCGAGACGATCGCCGCGCTCCGCAAGGACGTGACCGCCAAATGCTATGGCGGCGACATCACCCGCAAGCGCAAGCTTCTGGAAAAGCAGAAAGAGGGCAAGAAGCGCATGCGGGAATATGGCTCGGTCCAGATCCCGCAGGAGGCGTTCATCGCCGCGCTCAGAATGGGCGACGACGCCTAGGCTGCGCACCCCGCGACCGACGACGCGGACCTTGCCCGCGGCGGCGGTGCCGCGTCACGGCACCGGGCTCTTGCCCGGCCTGACGCCCGCGGCCCGCTGGCGCAGCACGCGCAGATAGGTGTCGACCAGCGCCTGGTTCACCTGGTCCCAGCCATAGAGCTCGGCGCGGGCGAGGCCGGCCTGGCCGGCGGCGGCGCGGGCCGCGGCATCGGTTGCATAACCCTGCAGCGCGTCGGCAAAGGCAGCGACCGCGCCGGGGCGGACGAGGCGGCCGGTGACGCCGTCTTCGACCAGGCTCTCGCTGCCCGTCGCGATCGCGGCGACGACGGGAAGGCCGCAGGCCATGGCTTCCAGCGTCACATTGCCGAACGTCTCGGTGACCGAGGGGTTGAACAGCAGGTCCATCGAGGCGACCGCGCGGCCGAGATCGGCGCCGCCCTGGAAGCCGGCGAACACCGCTTGCGGCAGCCGCCGTTCGAACCACTCCCGCGCCGGGCCTTCGCCGACGACGAGAACGCGGTGGCGGACCTGGCGGCGGGCGAGCGCGTCGATGGTGTCGGAGAAGACGTCCAGCCCCTTTTCCATGACGAGCCGGCCGAGAAAGCCGATCACCACTTCGTCGTCGCCGATGCCGAGGCTGCGGCGCCAGGCCGGATCGCGCGCGTCCGGGCGGAAGATCGCGCGGTCGACCCCGCGGGTCCAGATGCCGACATCATAGCTCATCCGCTGATCGCGCAGCAGCTGGGCCATCGAATCGGACGGCGCCACGATCGCATCGCAGCGGCGGTAGAAGCGGCGCAGCATCGCTTCGACCGCGGGCTCGAGAAAGGCGAGGCCGTAATAGCGCGGATAGGTCTCGAACCGTGTGTGGACCGAGGCGAGGACGGCGAGGCGCCGCTTTTCCGCCCAGGCGAGCGCGCGGTGGCCGAGCAGGTCAGGGGCGGCGAGGTGGACGAGATTGGGGGCGAAGGCGGCAAGATCGCGCCGCGCCGCCGCGGGCAGGCCGAGCGCCGCGCGATACTCGCCGCGGCCCGGAATCGGCACCGAGCGGACGCCGACCAGATCGCCGGTCGCGGGGAAAGCGGGCTCGTCGACGACGGGCGCGTAGACGCGCACCGCGGCGCCCTGGCGCAGCAGATAGCCGACCAGGCGGTTGAGCGCCTGGTTCGCGCCGTCGCGGACATAATTATAGTTGCCGCTGAACAGCGCGATGCGGAGATCCGTCACATTCATCGGCCACGCTGCTAGCGACGACAGGAGCAAAAGTCACATGGGCCTTTTCTTCCGCGGCGCGCTTGCCATGGTGCTGGCGATGACTGCCGCGCCTGCCCTGTCCGGCCCGATCGTGATCGCCCACCGCGGCGCGAGCGGGGAGCGGCCGGAACACACGCTTGCCGCCTATGCCCGCGCGATCGAGCAGGGCGCGGACTTCATCGAGCCGGATCTCGTCGCGACGAGGGACGGCGTGCTTGTCGCCCGCCACGAGAACGAGATTTCGGAGACGACCGACGTTGCCGACCATCCGCAGTTCGCCGGCCGGCGGACGACGAAGACGATCGATGGGCGCCGCGTGACCGGCTGGTTCACCGAGGATTTCACCCTGGCCGAGCTGAAGACGCTGCGCGCGCGCGAGCGGCTGCCGGCGCTCAGGCCCGCCAATGCGGCGTTCCGGGACGAACGCATCCCGACCTTTGCGGAAGTGATCGCGCTGGCTCAGGCGCGCGGCGTCGGCGTCTATCCGGAGACGAAGCATCCCAGCCATTTCGCCGCGATCGGCCTCCCGCTCGAGCCGCCGCTGGTGGAGGCGCTGCACGCGGCCGGCTGGCGCGACGCGACAGCGCCGGTCTTCATCCAGAGCTTCGAGGTCGGCAATCTGAAGGCGCTGCGCAAGATGACGACGCTGCGGCTGATCCAGCTCGTCGATGCCGAAGGCGGGCCGGCCGACGGCGCGGCGCCCAGCTACCGCGCGATGGTGACGCCGGCGGGGCTGCAGGCCATCGCCCGCTATGCCGACGGGATCGGGCCGAACAAGGCGCTGATCGTGCCGCGCGACGCGGCCGGCCGCTCCGCCGCGCCGACGCGCCTTGTCGCGGATGCCCATGCCGCCGGGCTGAGCGTGCATCCCTGGACGTTCCGGGCCGAAAATCTGTTCCTGCCGGCGGAGCTGCGCCGGGGCGCGGCGCCGGGCGCGCACGGCGCGGCCGTCGATGAGATGCGGATGTTCCTGGCGCTGGGCGTGGACGGGCTGTTCAGCGACTATCCGGGGCTGGCGGTGGAGGCGCGCGCCGCGCCGGCGCCCTGAGCGGCGGCGGCGGGCGCGGTGCTGCCGAGCTTGCCCACTTCATTCCCCCAGGCGTCCCAGCCCGGCCGCTCGGCGCGGGCGAACAGCTCCAGCCGGCTTGCCTCCGGATAAAGGCGCTCGATCCAGTCGCTCACTTCATCGGGCTTCTGGCTGTGGGCGCGGCGCGGCGCCAGGATCACGTTCGGCACGCCTTCATGGCCAAGCTTCATCGGCCGGCCGCGGGCGACGCGGCTGGCGGCGAGCACATATTCCGCGGTGGGCTTGACGATCGAAGGGCGGACGCCCTGGGCGCCGATCGGCCCGCCGTCCTTGCGCGCCTTCACCCAGACAAAGGCGACGCCGCGGAAATGGAGCCGCCAGCCGCGCAGGCACGCCATGGCCAGATCGAGGCGGGGCGAAGTGGCCCAGAGGAACAGCACCCCGCGATCGGAGAGGAGATCGGGGATCGGCAGCCGGGCGATGTCGTCGTCCGGGGCGGTCGCGTAGAATTTGGCGGCGGCACCCCATTTGTCCTGCTGGCCGTAATAGGCCCAGGGCGGATCGGCCAGCACGACATCGTAGCGGCGATCGGGCAAGTCCCTCCAGACGGTCATCTTTCTCTCCCCGCCCTCTGACTAGGCCGGGGCGTCAGCAAGCGCCAGCCCGGCCGGTGGGCGGGCGGACGGGAGAGCGGCCTGGCCGCGCCGGTCAGTGGCCGCGGAAGAAGCGGCGCAGGCGGACGCCCCAGGGCTCGGGCAGGGGCGGGGGCGGCGCATCCGCCGGGTAGAGGCGATAGACGTCGATCAGGTCATAGCCGGAGCGGCGGCCCTCCACGGTGACGCGCGTGTTCAGATGGCGATCGGCCGATCCGGTGACGTCCAGCTGCCACATGCCGCCGCCGTCCATCTGCAGCGCATAGCCCCAGCGGCCGCGCCGCAGGATGCCAGTCAACACATGCTGAGTCCCGCGCGGCATCGCGACGCCCTCCCGCCCGCAAAGCCGCTGCGGTGCGCCCCCGCATGGCTTCACATCTGATCCCTTGGTGATCGGGGAGTTAGCAAACCGAACACAGTCGGTCCCTGCAACCTTTAGGCCCGAGAGCCCTGGACATGCGTCGCAGGCTCCCCGACCATGAGGGTCAAGGATGCGCGGGCTGCGTCGGGCAGCCCGACCGCTGTGTTTGGGGTTGCTAAGCCCCAGAGCCGTGCGTGGCGGCTCCGACGCCGGTTATCCGCGCAAACCGCACGAAAGGCGAGGGGGAATGTTGGGGGATGGTGCCGATATGCTGGTCTGCTAGCGGCAAATGTCCGCCCCCTGTCTCCCTCACGCCCCCACGCGGACTTCCGCGCGCCAAAGGGGAACATAATCCCCGCTGCCGCGGCATTCGCCCATCATCAGGCGCTCGACCAGGCGGAAGCGGCGGCCGTCCCACGCATAATGGTGGATCGCGCCGCAATCGCCGAGGCCGCGCGCCTTCGCAAAGCTGCTGAAGCGGCGCTCCACCGGATCCCAGCTGGCATTGACGGCCAGCCGATCATCCTCCCCCCAGCCGGGCGAGACATCGAACTCCGCGCGCCGGGTGCGGCCGCGATTGTCCGCCACCAGCACGACATGGCCGATGTTGTAGGCGCCGCTGTTGCAGCGATCCGGCACCAGCGCCAGCGTGGTGGCCGCGTCCAGCCGGGCGATCTCGACATCCTCCGGCCCGAAGCTGCTGCCGCAGCTCTGATCGACATGCCGCCGGACCAGGGCCGCGCGGTCGAGCCGCGCCGGACGCGCGTCGCTTGCCGCCGCCGCGCGGACGACGGGCAAAGCCGGCGGGCGCGGCACCGCGCTTGCCGGCCGCGGGCCGGGGCGGACCAGCGCCGTCTGCGTGCCGACCCGCCGCTGCTGCGCATCGATGAACAGCAGCGCCGCACTCGCCCCGGCGAGGGACACGGCGCCGAGCGCCGTGCCGCCGGCGTCGGTCAGCCGCAGCGCCGGCGCGCGGCGCAGCACCGCGATCAGATCGGGAATGTCCGCGGGCGCGACGGCGGCGCCGTCCGGCGCCTGCACCAGGCGGAAGCGGCGGCCATCCGCTTCGGCCAGCACGGGGGCACCGTCCGGCGAGACGATGCGGGCGGAAACGGGCGCCTCCGGCTCCGGCCCGCGGCGCAGCACCATCGTCGCCGCGCCGTCCAGCCGGCCCTCGGGCATCAGCGCGACCGCCTGGCAGGCAAGGCCGTTGTCACAGCCGACGGTCCAATCCTGGTAGAGCTGCAGCACGCCGGGTTGCGGCGCGGCGGCAGCGGCGGCAAGGGCAAGAGACAGCAGCATGGACGAGCAATAGCGCGAGGAGGCGGGCATGGACAAACTTGGCGTGATCGGCGCGGGCCAGATGGGCGCAGGAGTGGCGCAGGTGGCAGCTCAGGCCGGGCTCGACGTGTTGCTGGCCGATGTCGCGATCGAGCGCGCGGAGGCGGCGAAGGCCGGCATCGCGAGGCAGCTCGGCCGGCTGGTCGAGAAGGAGAAACTCACCGCCGAGGCGCGCGACGCGGCGCTCGCGCGGATCCGGCCCGTCGCCGACTATGCGCCGATGGCGGACGCGCAGCTGATCATCGAAGCGGCAACCGAGCGGGAAGAGATCAAGCAGGCGATTTTCGCCAAGGCCGGTGCCGTGCTGGCGCCGGGGGCCGTGCTCGCCACCAACACCTCGTCGATCTCGATCACTCGCCTTGCCCAGGCGAGCGCCGATCCCGCCCGCTTCATCGGCATCCATTTCTTCAATCCGGTGCCGCTGATGGCGCTGGTCGAGCTGATCCCGGGGCTCGCCACCGCGGCCGAAACGGTCGCCACCGCGCGCGCTTTTGCCGAGCGGATCGGCAAGACGGTGGTGGTGGCGCAGGACCGGCCCTGCTTCATCGTCAACCGCGTGCTGCTGCCGATGCTGAACGAAGCGTGCTTCGCGCTCGGCGAAGGCGTGGGCTCGATCGTCGACATCGATGCGGGAGTAAAGCTCGGCCTCGGCCATCCGATGGGGCCGTTCACCCTCGCCGACCTGATCGGGCTCGACACCTTGCTCGAAATCCTGCGGGTGCTGCAGACCGATACCGGCGATCCAAAGTACCGGCCGGCGCCGCTCCTTCTCAAATATGTCGAGGCCGGCTGGCTGGGGCGGAAGACGAAGCGGGGCTTTTACGATTATTCGGGCCCGGAGCCGGTGCCGACGCGCTGACGTCCCCCATCCTGCTCGCGGGAGGGGCCGGTGGGCCTGTCCGACAGCAACCCCCAGCTCCGTCCGGCCTGAGCCTGTCGAAGGCCTGTTCTTCTTCTGCTGCTCCCGTGCGCAAGAAAAATGCAGGGCTTCGACAAGCTCAGCCCGGACGGGTTCTGGGGAAGGAATTGAGTCACATCGCCGCCGCCCTGCCGCGCCGGCCGCGGATCGGCTATTGTTCGCGGACTTGAAGCACGGGGGAGTGCCGCCGATGAAAGCCTTGATAGCCGCCGCCGCGATGTCCGCCACTGCCGCCGCCGCGCAGCCGGTGCCGATGATGAACGCCGAGGATCCGGTGAAACTGCACGCGGCGATGACGGAAATGGGCTATGCACCGGAGCCGCTCAGCCTCGGCACCGCGCCGTCGACCGTCATCACGCTGCGCGGGATTTCCTACTTCCTGATTCTGGGCGGCTGCACCGATGCCAAAGCGTGCAAGACGGTGATGATCGGATCGCGCTACACCGATGTCGTCAATCCGCCGCTCGACTGGGTCAACAAGCAGAATGAGCATTATGATTTGCTGAAGGTCTGGGTGAACCCAAATGGCGATCTCGGCTATGCGGTGCAGGCCCCGGCCGAGGGCATGACAAGGCGGAACTTCCGCGCGCTGATCGACGGGCTGCTCAACTCCGGCACCCAGCTGGGGAAGGATGCGATCGAGGCGAAATTGGTGTCGACGCCGTAACGCCCCCCTCCCGCTTGCGGGAGGGGCCGGGTGTGGGCATGTCCGGCAGCTGCGGAGCGGGGAGTTCCAGGCCCACCCCTAGCCCCTCCCGCAAGCGGGAAGGGGACGGCTTTGCTCAGCGCACCAATTGCGCCAGAATCGCGTCGAGCAGCAGCATGCCCGGCTGCGTCACCCGCAGCCGGTCGGCGGATGCCGCGATCAGGCCATGTCCGGCCAGCCGCGCCACGGCCGCATCGTCGAGATGCGCCGCAATCTCCGGCGTCAGCGTGATGCCTTCATCGAGCCTGAGGCCCATCAGCAGCGCTTCGGTGGCGCGCGTCCCGGCGTCCAGCGCGTCTTCCCTTTCGATGCCATGGCCGTTCCTCGCGACGGCGGCGAGGAAGTTTTCGGGCTTTTTGCGGCGCAGGCTGGCGCGGCCGGCGCGGCGGCCATGCGCGCCGGGGCCGATGCCGGCATAATCGCCATAGCGCCAATAGGTGAGGTTATGGCGGCTCTCCGCGCCCGGCCGGGCGTGGTTCGAGATCTCATAGGCCGGCAGCCCGGCGGCGGCGGCGCGGGCGCGCGTCAGCTCGAACAGATCGGCGGCGCGATCGGCATCGAACTGCGGCAGCGCGCCTTTCGCGGCGAGCGCCGCGAAGCGCGTGCCGGGCTCGATCGTCAGCTGATAAAGCGACAGGTGATCGGTGCCGAAGCCGAGCGCGCGATCGAGCTCCGCCGCCCACAGCTCGGGCGTCTGGCCGGGGCGCGCATAGATGAGGTCGAAGCTCACCCGCCCGAACACCGACTGGGCGGTCGCCAGCGCCCCCAGCCCTTCCGCGACGCCGTGGGCGCGGCCGAGGAAGCGGAGCGCCGCATCGTCGAGCGCCTGCAGGCCGAGCGAGACCCGGTTGACGCCGGCGGCGGCGAGATCGGCGAAGCGCGCGGCTTCGACGGAGGAGGGATTGGCCTCGAGCGTGATTTCAATGTCCGACGCGAACCGCCAGTGGCGCGCCGCCGCCTCGATCAGCGCGGCGACCGTCGCCGGCGGCATCAGCGAGGGCGTGCCGCCGCCGAAGAAGATCGAACCGAGCCGCCGCCCGGGCAGCAGGGCCGCTTCATGAGCGAGATCGGCGAGCAGCGCGTCCCGCCACGCGGCCTGGTCGACCGTATCGCGGACATGGCTGTTGAAATCGCAATAGGGGCATTTGGAGACGCAGAACGGCCAGTGGATGTAGAGCGCAAGCGCGTCCGATTCCGCCGGTGCGGCCGGGTTCAATCGAGCAGCTCCGCCTTCAGCTTCGCAAAGGCGCGGGCGCGGTGGCTGATGCGGTGCTTATGGTCCGGATCCATTTCCCCGAAGGTCTGGTCATGGCCGGCGGGCACGAACACCGGGTCATAGCCAAAGCCCCGGTCGCCGCGGGGCGGCCAGACGAGATGCCCATCGACCCGGCCTTCGAAGGCGCGCGTCTCGCCGTCCGGCCAGGCGACGGTCAGCACGCACACGAACGCGGCGGCGCGGCTCGCCGCCGGGCCCTTGGCGGCGAGCGCTTCTTCGACCTTGGTCATGGCGAGCAGCCAGTCGCGGCCGGCCGGGGTTTCCGCCCAGTCGGCGGTGTAAACGCCGGGCGCGCCGTCCAGCGCCTCGACGCAAATGCCGCTGTCGTCGGCGAGCGCGGGCAGGTCTGACAAATCAGCGGCGCTGCGCGCTTTCAGTTCGGAGTTGGCGAAGAAGCTGGTGCCGGTTTCGACCGGCTCGGGCAGACCCAGCTCCTTCGCGGACACCGGCTCGATCCCGAACGGCGCGACGAGGGGGCGGATTTCGCGCACCTTGCCGTCATTGTGGCTGGCGATGACCAGCCGGCCGGGTTCGAGCCGGCGGCTCACCGCCCGGTCGCCTTCGCCTGGGCGGCGAAGATCTCCGCGCAGCCGATGCGGGCGAGGCGGAGCAGGCGCAGCAACCCTTCCTCGTCATAGGTCGCGCCTTCCGCGGTCGCCTGCGCCTCGACGATGCGGCTGTCGTCGGTCAGCACGAAGTTGGCGTCCGCCTCGGCCGTCGAGTCCTCCGGATAGTCAAGATCGAGCACCGGCGTGCCCTGCCAGATGCCGCAGCTGACCGCCGCGACCTTCGCGCGGATCGGATCGACCGGCAGGCCGAGCGAATCGATCGCGAGGCGGAGCGCCACCCAGGCGCCGGAAATGGAGGCGGTGCGGGTGCCGCCATCGGCCTGGAGCACGTCGCAGTCGAGCGTGATCTGGCGCTCGCCGAGCGCCTTCAGATCGACGACGGCCCGGAGCGAGCGGCCGATCAGCCGCTGGATCTCCTGGGTGCGGCCGGACTGCTTGCCCTTGGCGGCTTCGCGCGCGCCGCGGCTGTGGGTCGCGCGCGGCAGCATGCCATATTCGGCCGTCACCCAGCCTTCGCCCTTGCCGCGCAGGAACGGCGGCACTTTCTCCTCGACGCTCGCGGTCACGAGCACGCGGGTGTCGCCGAAGCCGATCAGGCAGCTGCCTTCGGCATGGCGGGTATAGCCGGTGTCGATGGTGATGGCGCGCATCTGATCGGGCGCGCGGCCGGAGGGTCGCATAGTCACTCCTGTCGTGCCGGCGCGGGCGAAAAGGGGCGCGCCGGTCGCGGCGGGGTGAAGAGGAAGCGGCCGCCCGGGTCAAGCCCGGGGTGACGAAATGCCCGACACGCCCTACATGACCGGCCATGGCGAGCCAGCCGATCACCGAACTTTCCGAACGCGCGCGCGAGGTGTTCCGCGTCGTCGTCGAGAGCTATCTCGGCACCGGCGCGCCGATCGGCTCGCGCACGATTTCGAAGCTGGGCGGCTTCAACCTCTCGCCGGCTTCGATCCGCAACGTCATGCAGGATCTGGAGGAAGCCGGGCTGCTGTCCGCTCCGCACGTGTCCGCCGGGCGGATGCCGACGGAGCTCGGGCTGCGGCTGTTCGTCGACGCGATCATGCAAGCGGCCGAACCGAGCGCCGAGGAACGGCGGCTGATCGAGCAGCAGCTGACCGACGGCGGGCCGATCGAGACGGCGCTGGCCGCGGCGACGGCCGCGCTGTCCGATCTGTCCGCCTGTGCCGGCATCGTGCTGGTGCCGAAGCGCGAGCCGCGGCTGCGCCAGATCGGCTTCGTGCCGCTGTCCCGCAATCAGGCGCTGGCCGTGCTTGTCGGCCAGGACGGCAGCGTCGAGAACCGCGTCGTCGAACTGCCGCCCGGCACCAATGGGACCGCGCTGATCGAAGCCGCGAATTTCGTCAGCGAGCGGCTGTCCGGGCTGACGCTTCCGGAAGCGCGGGCGCGGCTGGCGGCCGAGATCGGCTGGGGCCGCGCGGCGCTCGACGCGGCCTCCCGCGCGCTGGTCGAGCGCGGCCTGGCCGTCTGGTCGGAGGACGGCGACCGGCGGCCGGTGCTGATCGTGCGCGGACAGTCCCACCTGCTCGACGACGGCGCCGCAGCCGATCTGGAGCGGGTGCGCCAGCTGCTCGAGGAGCTGGAGGACAAGGAAGGAATAGCCGAGCTGCTGGACAGCGCGACGCGGGCGGCGGCGACCAAGATCTTCATCGGCTCCGAGACCAAGCTGTTCGCGCTGTCCGGTTCCTCGGTGATCGCGGCGCCCTATCGCAGCGCCGATGGCGGCGTCGTCGGCGTGGTCGGGGTGATCGGGCCGACGCGGTTGAACTATGCGCGAGTCGTTCCCATGGTGGACTTCACGGCACAAACCCTCTCGAGATTGATGGGATGATGGACGAAAACCAGAAGGATAGCGTGCGCGAGGACACGATCGCCGAGGCGCCTGACGCGGCCGGGCCGGATCGCATCGCGGAATTGCAAGCGGAGCTGGCCGAAGCGAAGGCGGCCGTTCTCTACGCCCAGGCCGAGACGCAGAATGTGCGGCGGCGGCTGGAGAAGGACGCGGCCGACGCGCGCGCCTATGCAGCGACCGGGTTTGCCCGCGACATATTGAGCGTCGCCGACAATCTGGAACGGGCGCTGGCCGCCATTCCGGGCGAGCTGCGCGACGACGACAAGTTCAAGCCGCTGGTGATCGGGCTCGAGGCAACCGGCCGCGAGCTGGCGACGGTGTTCGAGCGGCACGGCATCTCGCGCATCTCCGCGCTCGGCGAGAAGCTGGATCCGAACCGTCATCAGGCGATGATCGAAGTGGCGAGCGACACGGCCGAGCCGGGCACGATCGTCCAGGAAATGCAGGCCGGCTACATGATCCGGGACCGGCTGCTGCGGCCGGCGCTGGTCGGCGTGGCGAAGGCCGCGGACGCACCGGTCGGCGCCTGACCGCGCCCCCGCGCCGGTCCGTGGCAGCGGGCGGATTGAACTTTTGCCGGCCAGCCGCTAGATCGCCCGCCACTCTTTGAAAGCAGGCGCATGTTCACCTTCCTCCTCGTCGTCCAGGCGGTCATCGCCACCGCGCTCGTCACGGTGATCCTGATGCAGCGCTCGGAAGGCGGCGGCCTGACCGGCGGCAGCCCGGCCGGCCTGATGTCGGCGCGCGGCGCGGCGGATTTCCTGACCCGGGCGACGGCCGTGCTGGCGACGCTGTTCGTGCTCTGCTGCATCGGCCTTGCGACGCTTGCGTCCCTGGAGCAGCGCACCGGGACCATCGACCCGACGCTTGCCGCTCCCGCCGCCCCGCTCAGCCCGGCCGCGCCGCCTGCGGCCCAGCCGGCGGTGCCGGAGGACCCGCTGGCCGCCGCCGCCCGTCAGGCCGGCGCCGCGCCCGCCAACGAGACCGCGCCGCGCTGATCCCCGCCAACGCGCCGGGGGCGGGGACTTTTTTCGGTCCGCCCGCTTGCCCCGGTGCGGTTCCAACGGCTAAGCGCCGACTCCCATGGCGCGGTACATCTTCATCACCGGCGGCGTGGTCTCCTCGCTTGGCAAAGGCCTCATGGCGGCGTCTCTCGCCGCGCTTTTGCAGGCGCGCGGGTACCGCGTCCGCATCCGGAAGTTCGATCCCTATCTGAACGTCGATCCGGGCACGATGTCGCCCTATCAGCACGGCGAGGTCTATGTGACCGACGACGGCGCGGAGACGGACCTCGACCTCGGCCATTACGAGCGGTTTACCGGCGTGCCGAGCCGCCAGTCCGACAACATCACGTCCGGCCGCATTTACCAGACGATCATCCAGCGCGAGCGGCGCGGCGATTATCTCGGCGCGACCGTCCAGGTGATCCCGCACGTGACCGACGCCATCAAGGCCTTCGCCCAGGCCGAGACCGAGGATCTGGACTTCGTGCTGTGCGAGATCGGCGGCACGGTGGGCGATATCGAGTCGCTGCCGTTCATCGAGGCGATCCGCCAGCTCCGCAACGAACTGGGCCGCGAGCAGACGGTGTTCGTGCACGTGACTTTGGTCCCCTATATCGCCGCGGCCGGCGAGCTGAAGACCAAGCCGACCCAGCATTCGGTGCGCGAACTGACCGGCCTTGGCATCCAGCCGGACGTGCTCGTCTGCCGCTGCGAACATCCGCTGCCGGACAGCGAGCGCGCGAAGATCGCGCTGTTCTGCAACGTGCGCAAGGAAGCGGTGGTGCCGGCGCTCGACGCGCGCAGCATCTACGGCGTGCCGCTGCAATATCATGGCGAGGGCCTGGACCGGGAAGTGCTGCGCGCCTTCGGCATCGAAACGCCGCCGGCCAGCCCCGATCTTTCGCGATGGACCAACATCGTCGACCGGGTCGACAATCCCGAAGGCGAAGTGACGATCGGCGTCGTCGGCAAATATGTCGGGCTGCCGGACGCCTACAAGTCGCTCCAGGAAGCGCTTGTCCATGGCGGCATCGCCAACCGCGTGAAGGTGAACATCCGCTGGCTGGATGCCGAGCTGTTCGAGCGCGACGAGGCCCACCTGGCAGCGCAGCTGGAGCCGATGCACGCGATCCTCGTGCCGGGCGGCTTCGGCGAGCGCGGATCGGAAGGCAAGATCGCGTCCGTCCGCTTCGCGCGTGAGCGCGGCGTGCCGTTCTTCGGCATCTGCCTTGGCATGCAGATGGCCTGCATCGAGGGCGCCCGCAATGTCGGCGGCCTCACCCATGCCTCAACGACCGAATTCGGGCCGACCGACGAACCGGTGGTGGGCCTGATCACCGAATGGATGTCGCGCGAAGGGCTGCAGCGGCGCGAAGCGAGCGGCGATCTGGGCGGGACCATGCGGCTGGGCGCCTATCCGGCGCTGCTGCAGGGCAACAGCGTGGTCGCGTCCATCTACGGCACCAGCGAGATCAGCGAACGCCACCGCCACCGCTACGAAGTCAACGTCCACTACCGCGAGACGCTGGAGCGCGGCGGCCTGATCTTCGCCGGGATGAGCCCGGACGGCCAGCTGCCGGAGATCGTCGAGCGGCCGGACCATCCCTGGTTCATCGGGGTGCAGTTCCATCCCGAGCTCAAGTCCAAGCCCTTCGATCCCCACCCGCTGTTCGCGAGCTTCATCGAGGCGGCGGTCCGGCAGAGCCGGCTGGTGTGACGCGCAGGCGGATCCCCAACGCCCCGTTTACCGCGTCTTCACACCCTGGCTGATAACCATAACGCATGCAGAACGGATCTCTTGCGGCAGGCATTTTCGGCGGGCTCGATGACGGCATCGGCCCCCATCTGCGCGAAAAGCGCTACTCGGTGCTGCTGATCGGCAGCATCGCCCGGGCCGGCGCCCGCAACCGGATGCGCCTGACCGTGCGCAACATCTCCGCCCACGGCCTGATGGGCGAGTGCGCCTATCCGCCGCGCATCGGCGATCTGGTCGACATCGATCTGCCGGGCATCGGCAGCGTGCTTGCCCATGTCCGCTGGGGCGACGGCAACCGGATCGGCGTCGAGTTTGACGGGCCGATCGATCCCACTCTCGCCTTCGCACGCAGCCGGCCGGAAGCGCGACCGGGCCTGCGCCCCGCTCACTGAGGGGGAACCGGCTCCGGAACGGCGGCTGCGAGGCGCGCATGGAGCGCGCTGGCGAGCACCGGATCGGCAAGGATTCGATCGAGCACAAGGCCGGCCGCGCCGGTTTCGGCCGTCGCCATCGCGGCGGGATCGACGCAGCGATAGGGGCGGGCCGCCATCAGCGCCGCCAGCGCGTCGAGCATCTCGCCCGGCGGCAGCGCGAGCAGCCGCGCCAGCATCTCATCTTCCAGAGCGAGCTCGAACCGCTCGGCGTGCGCCGCTCTCCATCCCATGGCGCGGGTCGAAGCATTTGATTCGACGAGGTCGGACCCGCTTTCGACGAGCGACAGGTGGCGACGACGAACGACATTTCGCGCGGCTGTGACGCAGGTCACTGGCGGCCCCGGGCAGGACCGCTAAGCTGCGGCTGTTGGTTGCGTCGCGTCCGCCCCGAGAGGATCGAAGCCCATGAACGCTGAGGAACTGGCGCGGCTGCTGCCCTCCCGCGCGCTGCTCAAGGCCTGGACGACGGAGGAGCTGGACGCGCTCCTTGCCCGCGCGTCGCTGCACCCGATGCGCAAGGGGGATGTGCTGCTGCGCCAGGGCGATCCCGGCGACAGCCTGATCGTGCTGCTCGACGGGACGCTGCGGATCAGCATGGTCTCCTCGAACGGCCGCGAGATCATCCTCGATTATGCCGAGGCGGGCAGCGTGCTCGGCGAGATCGCGCTGCTCGACGGCGGTGAGCGGACGGCCAGCGTCACCGCGCTTGGCGACGGCCAGTATCTGCGGCTGGGCGCCGCTGCCTTCCGCGCCCTGATCGAGCGCTTCCCGGGGATCGCGCTGCGGCTGTTGCGGGAAATGGCGCGGCGGCTGCGCAACGCCGACCTGACGATCGAGAGCGACCGCGCCTACGCCTCGGGGCCGCGGCTCGCGCGGACGCTGCGGCGCCTGATCCGCCAGGGGGAAGGTGGCGCCGGACTGAGGCTCGACCTCAACCAGAGCGAGCTCGGCGCCTTTGCCGGGATCAGCCGAGAGAACATCAACCGCCAGCTCGCCGCCTGGGCCGATGCCGGTATCGTGACGCTCGAGCAGGGGCGGGTCCGCATCCTCGAATTCGACACGCTGGAGGAGATCGCCGCGGCAGCCGACTGAGTGCGGCGGTGCCGGCCGGGCCTTTCGCGACCCGGCCCGGCCGGGGCCCGCCGCCGGCGCTTCTTCACAACTGGGGCGGCCGCACCAGGGGGTGGGCCGCCCCTTCTTTCTCGGATCAGCGACGCGGGCCGGCCGCGATCAGGCGGCCTGGTGCGCGATCGCCGCTTCGGGCGCCCGATCGTCGCCGCCGATGCGGATCTTCTGCGGCTTCATCGCTTCCGGCACTTCGCGGACCAGCTCGATCGTCAGCAGTCCATCGGCCAGATCGGCGCGGTCGACGCGGACGAAATCGGCAAGCTCAAAGCGCCGCTCGAAGCTGCGGCTGGCAATGCCGCTGTGCAGGAAGCGGGAGCGATCCTCGCGCGCGTCGTCCTTCTTGCCGGCGATGAGCAGGAGATTCTGCTGGGCAGTGATGTCGATTTCGTCGCGCTTGAAGCCGGCGACGGCGAGCGTGATGCGGTAGCGGTCCTCGGCCAGCCGCTCGAGATCGAAGGGCGGGTAATTGTCGCCGCCATTGGCCGCACGGGCGCTGTTCTCGAGCAGGTCGAACAGCCGGTCGAAGCCGACCATCGAGCGGCGATAGGGAGTGAGATCGAACGTGCGCATATCATATCCTCCAATGAGCAATGTGACCTTGTCTGGCGCCCCGAATGGCGACGCCGATGCGTCCGCCGGGTCCCTGACGGCGACCCGACGCTACGGAATGTGGGATCGCCGCGTGCCGCTTCAAGAGTGGCGGCCGCCCTTTCGGCGCGCGGCGAATTCGCCTAAGCGGACGGCCTGATGCTGGATATCGCGCCCACCGAATTGCTCCTGTGCGCCGTCGTCGCGCTGGTGGTGATCGGCCCCAAGGACCTGCCGAAGGCCATGCGCGTCCTTGGCCACTGGGTTGGCCGGGTGCGGGGCATGGCCCGCCAGTTCCGCTCGGGCTTCGACGCGATGGTCCGCGAGGCGGAGTTCGAGGAAATGCAGCGCAAATGGGCGGAGGAGAATGCCCGCATCATGCGCGAGCATCCGATGGTGCCTGATGCCGCGGCGCCCACGCCGGCCGACGAGGCCGAGGCCGATGCGCAAATGCAGCCGCTATCGCCGCCCGCGCCGCCGCCGCCCGCGCCGGCGGGGATGGAGTCGCAGCCGGGCCCGTCGCCGCGCCCCGCCGACCGGGAGAGTGGCGAGCGATGAAGGACATTGACGAGACGCGCGCGCCGCTTCTCGACCATCTGATCGAGCTGCGGCGGCGGCTGCTGTGGTCGGTCGCGGCACTGGCGGCGGCGTTTTCCGCCTGCCTTTACTTCGCCGAACCGATCTTCGCGTTCCTCGTCCAGCCGCTGCTTGCCGCGGGCCAGGGGCGGATCATCTACACCGACGTCTTCGAGGCGTTCTTCGTCAACCTCAAGGTCGCCTTCTTTGCCGCGATCATGGTCGCCTTCCCGGTGCTCGCCACCCAGCTCTGGCAGTTCGTCGCGCCGGGTCTCTACCGGAACGAGAAGCGCGCGCTGCTGCCGTTCCTTGTGATGACGCCGGTGCTGTTCACCGGCGGCGCGGCGCTGGCATATTATGTGGCGATGCCGGTGGCGTTGCGCTTCCTGCTCGGCTTTCAGGGGGACGTCGGCGGGGTTCAGCAGGAAGCGCTGCCCGGCGTCGGCAACTATCTGAACTTCGTCACCAAGTGCCTGTTCGGCCTTCGCGTCGTCTACCTGACGGCGGTGCTGCAGCGTCTGATCGAGCGAGCCGGCATCGTCACGCGCGCCCAGCTTGTCGCCGGCCGGCGCTACGCGATCGTCGGCGCGTTCGTGATCTCCGCAGTGCTGACGCCGCCGGACATCCTTTCCCAGCTGCTGCTCGCCATCCCCTTGGTGCTGCTTTACGAACTGGCGCTGATCGCCATCTGGATCACCGAGCGGCGG
>ERZ1066122.414-NODE-414-length-45413-cov-39.626439_pt1 | contig 45413 bp, 43 predicted proteins | sample MGYA00382769_ERZ1066122 | MGnify/ENA primary metagenome ERZ1066122 (study PRJEB33369, sample SAMEA5778352) | biofilm metagenome | biome: Industrial cooling water; feature: Water cooling tower basin; material: Biofilm | place: United Arab Emirates | collected... | reverse complement strand
AGCGAGCGCCACGGCCGCAGCGCGGGCAGCGCCGCCGCCGCGCGGCGCGAGCCGGCGAGCACCACCCGGCCGCCGCCGGCCACCGAGCGCAGCGGGTTCCAGCTCAGCGTGGCCACGCAGAGCGCGGCGGCGGCGAACGTCAGCAGCAGTGCGGCGCCGAACCAGCCGAGCGCGGCGGCGAGTGGCTCGCCGAGCGCCACGCCAACCCAGCCGGCCGCCGCCAGCGGCGGCAGGTGCAGCGGCCGCGTCAGCACGTGCAGCAGCGTGGGCAGCAGCAGGGCCACGCCGCCGAGCAGCAGGCTCCAGCGCGCGGCGCTCACCCCCTGCAGGCGGTTGAAGGCGACCAGCCCCCAGAGCGCGGGGAACACGGGCAGCAGCGCGACCGGCAGCCCGAGCAGCGCCCAGGCGACGCGCGCCAGCCCCTGGCCGACCGCACCGACGATATTGCCCGTGGGGAACAGCCGCGCGCCCGCCGCGCCGAGCAGCGCGGGCGGCAGCAGGCTCAGCAGCAGCAGCAGCGCGAGCGCCAGGAGCGCAAGGCCCCAGAGCTCGCGCCGCTGGCGGTCGTCCAGAGAGATGGCCATGACGTCCCCGTACCGGCGGATCGGCGTGGGCTAGCGCGCGGCGCCCACGCCGGAGAGAACGATGCTGCGGTCGTGCAGGGTGGGCAGCACAGCGTGCTCGTCGAGGCGTGCGCAGTCGTCCAGATCCGCCTCCAGGCCGGCGGCGGCGATCGCCTGGCCACTGGCGGTGCGCGCGAAGAGCGCCGCGTCGCAGCCGAAGCGCTCCGCCAGCGCGAGCGCGGCCTGCGCGCCGTCGTTCAGCCGCCACTCGCCGGGGCGCAGCTCCAGCAGGCGCTGCGCGACGGCGCCCACGGCCACCGCGTCGTCCAGCGCGAAGTGCCGCTCGCGCCCGGCACAGATGAAGACCGGCTCGGCCGCGGAGCGCGCCAGCTCCTCGGCGACGGCGCTCAGGTTCAGCAGCGAGCCGACCAGCACGCGCGCCGCGCCCTGGCTGGCGAGGATCGCCAGCGTGCCGTTGGTGGTGCTCATCACCAGCGTCTTGCCGGCGACGCGCTCCGGCGTGAACTCGACGGGCGAGTTGCCCAGGTCGAAGCCCTCGATCGGCAGGCAGCGCCGCTCGCCGCAGAGCACCACGTCGCCGCGCCCCAGCGTGTTCGCCAGCCGCAGCGCCTCCTCCACCGAGCCGACCGGGTAGATCGCGCGCGCGCCGGCGGCCAGCGCCGCCACGATGACGCTGGTGGCGCGCAGCACGTCGAGCACCACCACGGTACGCCCGGTCAGATCGCCGGGCCCCACCTCGCCCGGCGCAAAGTACACATCCAGTCTCATGTAATGCCGCGCTCCGAAACCAGGCGCTCCAGGAACTTGGTGTCGATCTCGCCCGCGACGAAATCGGGGTGATGCAGCACCTGCAGCAGGAAGGGGATGGTGGTGTGCACCCCTTCGAGCACGAAGGTGGAGAGCGCGTTGCGCATGCGCGCCAGCGCTTCCTCGCGAGTGGAGCCGTGCACGATCAGCTTGGCCAGCAGGCTGTCGTAGTACGGCGGCACCCGGTAGCCGGCGTAGACGTGCGTGTCCACGCGCACGCCGGGCCCGCCGGGCGGGTGGAAGACGCTGATGGTGCCGGGCGAGGGCGCGAAGTTGCGCGCCGGGTCCTCGGCGTTGATGCGGCACTCGATGGCGTGGCCGCGCAGCCAGATCGGCTTGTCGGGGATGGCGAGCGGCAGCCCGGCGGCGGTGCGAATCTGTTCCTTGACCAGGTCGAAGCCGGTGGTCATCTCGGTGACCGGGTGCTCCACCTGGATGCGGGTGTTCATCTCCATGAAGTAGAACGACCCGTCGTCGTTGAGCAGCATCTCGATGGTGCCGGCGCCGACGTACTCGATCGCCTTCGCGCCGCGCACCGCCGCCTCGCCCATGCGCTCGCGCCGCTCGGGGGTGAGCGCCGGCGAGGGCGCCTCCTCGATCAGCTTCTGGTGTCGGCGCTGCACCGAGCAGTCGCGCTCGCCCAGGTGCAGCACGCGCCCGTGGCTGTCGCCCAAGATCTGGAACTCGATGTGGCGCGGGCGGGCCAGGTACTTCTCCAGGTAGACGCTGTCGTCGCTGAACGCGGCGGCCGCCTCGTTGCGCGCCATGGCGTACTGGCGCTCGAAGTCCTGCTCGTCGACCGCCACGCGCATGCCCTTGCCGCCCCCGCCGGCCGCCGCCTTGATGAGCACGGGGAAGCCGATCGTGCGCGCGGCCTCCAGGGCGGCGTCCAGGTCCGCGACCAGGTCGCTGCCCGGCACGATCGGCACGCCCACCTCGCGCATGGTGCGCCGCGCCGCCGCCTTGTCGCCCATCAGCCGGATCTGCTCCGGCGTCGGGCCGATGAAGGTGATCTCGCTGGCGCGGCAGACCTCGCTGAACTCCGCGTTCTCGGCCAGGAACCCGTAGCCGGGGTGGATCGCGTCGGCGCCGGTGATCTCGGCGGCGGCGATGATGCGCGGGATGTTCAGGTAGCTCTCGCGCGCCGGCGGCGGCCCGATGCAGACTTCCTCGTCGGCGAAGCGCACGTGCAGGCTCTCGCGGTCGGCCTCGCTGTAGACGGCGACGGTGCGGATGCCCAGCTCGTGGCAGGCGCGGATGACGCGCAGCGCGATCTCGCCGCGGTTGGCGATGAGAACCTTGCGGAACACGGCTCAGCCCTCCCGCGTGGCGCCCAGCCCGCGCACCCAGCCCGCATCGGAGGCGGACTCGACGCCGGAGGCGCGCAGCGCGAACTCGCTGGGGTTCGTCGCGTGGTGCAGCGCGGCGTCGTACGAGACGAGGCCGCGGCGCAGCAGGTCCATCAGGCTCTGGTCGAAAGTCTGCATGCCGTATTGCACCCGGCCCTCGGCGATGAGGTCCGGGATGAGGTGGAGCTGGTCGCCGGCGCGGATGGCGTCGGCGATCGCCGCCGTGTTGACCAGCACTTCCGCGGCGGGCACGCGGCCCGGGCCGTCGTCGCGCGCGATCAGCCGCAGCGAGATGACGGCGCGCAGCACGCTCGCCAGCAGGTCGCGGATCTCCTGGTGCTGGTGCGGCGCGAAGAAGGAGATGACGCGCCCGATCGTCTGCGCGGCGTCGGTGGTGTGCAGCGTCGAGAGCACGAGATGGCCGGTGTCGGCGGCCTTGAGCACCGTCTCCATCGACTCGCGGTCGCGGATCTCGCCGAGCATGATGACGTCCGGGTCCTGCCGCAGCACGTGGCGCAGCGCCTCGTGGAAGCTGAGCGTGTCCACGCCGACCTCGCGTTGCGAGATGACGGCGCGCGCGTCGCGGTGCAGGAACTCGATCGGGTCCTCGACGGTGAGGATGTTGACCGGCCGGCGCTCGTTGATCAGCGCCAGCATCGAGGCGAGCGTGGTGCTCTTGCCGCTGCCGGTGATGCCGGTGACGAGCACCAGCCCGCGCGGCGCCAGCGCGATCGACTCCACGGCCGGCGGCAGCATCAGCTCCGCGACGCCCGGGATCTCGAAGGGCACCAGGCGGAAGGCGAAGCCGTAGGTGCCGCGCTGCTGGAAGAGGTTGACGCGGAAGCGGCCGAGCCCCTGCACGCCCACGGCGAAGTCCAGCTCCTTCTGCTCGGCGAAGAGCTCACGCTGCCGCGGGTTGGTGATCTGCTCGGCGCACCGGCGCAGGTCGTCCGGGCGCAACGGCGGCAGCGCCGTCTCCACCAGGTCGCCGTCGACGCGCAGCACCGGCGGGCGGCCGACCTTGAGGTGCAGGTCGGAGGCGCGGCGGCGCACCATCTCCTCCAGCGCGGCGCGCAGGCGGAACTCGCGCGCGCCGGCGGCCTCCTCCGGGGCGGCCGCGGGGGTCGCCTCCGGCATCAGGCGCCCGCGTCGGGCTCGATGCGGAAGAGCACCTGCCCGTACTCCACCGGCTGCGAGTTCTCCACGCAGATCTCGCGCACGATGCCGGAGAGCTCGCTCTCCAGCTCGTTCATCAGCTTCATCGCTTCCAGGATGCAGAGCGTCTGGCCGCGGGCGACGCGCCCGCCCAGCTCCACGTAGGCCGGCGCCTCCGGCGAGGGCGAGCGGTAGAAGGTGCCGACCATCGGCGACTTGACCTCGACCCAGTGGTTCACTGCCGCCACCGGTGCGGGCACCAGCGGCGCCGCCGCGGCCTCGGGCATCGCGACGGCGGGCGCGGGCTCCGCCGCGGGCGCGGCCGGTACGCTGACGTGGTGCGTGTGCAGCGCGGGCGCGGCGGTCACGGCGGCGGGCGCCGGCGTCTTCGAGAGCCGGATGCGCGTGCCGCCGCGCGAGAGCTCCAGCGTGTCGATGCTGCTCTCGTCCAGCGCGCTGATGAGCCCCCGCAGGAACTTGAGGTCGATCATCCCTTGGCTCGCTCGATGTACTTGTCCTCGCGCCGGTCGACGCGGATCACGTCGCCCTCGTTCAGGAAGAGCGGGACCTGCACCACCGCGCCGGTCTCCAGCTTCGCCGGCTTGGTGCCGCCGGTGGCGGTGTCGCCGCGCACGCCGGGGTCGGTCTCGACGATCTTCAGCTCCGGGAAGAACGGCAGGTCGACGGCGATGACCTTCTCGTCGTGGACGAGGCCCTCGCACTCCATGTTCTCCTTCAGGTACTTCAACTGGTCCTCGCCGATCACGCCGGCGCTGAGCGGGATCATGTCGAAGCTCTGCTGGTCCATGAAGTAGTACAGGTCGCCGTCGTGGTAGCTGTACTGGATGGGGCGGTGCTCCAGGCGCACCTCGTCCACGCGCTCGCCGGCGCGGAACGTCTTCTCCAGCACCGCGCCGGTCAGCACGTTGCGCAGCTTGCTGCGCACCACGGTGTTGCCCTTGCCCGGCTTGTGGTGCTGGAACCAGAGGATGCTGAAGAGCGTGCCGTCCATGTTCAGCACCATGCCATTGCGGAAATCGGCGGTCGTCGCCACGGTCTCTCCTCGTGCTCGTCTCTGCTAATCGGAAGACGGCGCTGCAGCCGCGCGCAGGTGCTCGACCAGCGCGCGCAGCGCCAAACGGTAACTGTCGGGGCCGAACCCGGAGACGACGCCCAGCGCCCGGCCGGCCAGGTACGAGCGGTGGCGGAACCGCTCGCGCGCGAAGACGTTCGACAGGTGCACCTCGACGAACGGCCGCGCGACGCCGACCAGCGCGTCGCGCAGGGCGATGCTGGTGTGCGTGTAGGCCCCGGCGTTGACGACGAAGCCGGCCACGCGCGCCGCCGCCGCCTGCACGTGGTCCACCAGCGCACCCTCGGAGTTCGACTGGAACGTCTCCACCTCCACGCCCAGCTCCACGCCCAGCGCGCGGAGGGCCGCGTCAACCTCCTCCAGGCTCGCCCGGCCGTAGACGCCCGGCTCGCGGCTGCCCAGCAGGTTGAGGTTGGGCCCGTGGACGACGGCGAGCCTCAGCGTTTCAGGCTGCGCAGCCATGCCTGGAACGACTCGAGGTCCTCGTCGTCGTCCTCGGCCGGGGCGGCGGCCGCGTTCGGCGCGGGCGCGCTCGGTGGAGCCGCGGCCGGCGCGGGCTCCGGGAAGAGGTCGTCCAGCGAGAAGCCGGCCGGCGTCTGCTCAGCCGACGCGGGCGCCGGCTCGGCCGCTTCCGTCTCCCAGGGGAAGAGGGGTTCCTCGTCCGCCGGCGCGCCGGCCGCGTGCGGCTCGGGCGCCGTCTGGACGGGCTCCAGGCCCGCGCTCACCTCTGCGGCGGCGGTCGGCTCCGGCTCCGCGTCCACCTCCAACTCGACCTCCGAGGCGACCCCTGCGTCCACCTCGGCCGCGGGCGCGGCGGGCTGCGGCTGCACGCCGGCAGCCGGCTCCGCTGCCGCGCCGGGCCGCCAGGCCAGCAGCTCCGCCAGCTCGCGGCGGATGGTGCGGCTCGCCGCCGGCGGCTCGTCGGGCGCCTCCGCGGCAGCGTCCTCCGGCGCGGGCAGCGCAGGCGTCTCGCCCGGCTGGTCGCCGGCGATGTCGGCGGAATCGTCGAAACCGAGCACGAACGAGGCCGCGAAGGGGTCGCCGTCGCCCTCGGCGGCGCCGGCCGGCGCCATCAGCTCGGGCGCTGCCGCCGCGAGCACCAGCGGCTCACCGGCCGCCGCGCGCTCCGCCTCGGCGAGGCGCTCGCGCAGGCGCGGGTCGTCCTGCCGGCGCAGCAGCTCGCGGTAGACCTCCGCCGCACGGTCATGGAAGCCCTGCCGCGCGTACAGCTCCGCGAGCGTCTCGGTGGCGACCTCCGGCTCGGGATCGAACCCCGGCTCTGCCGGCTCCGCGGCGCCGGTGTCGGTCGGCGCGGCGCCCCAGTCCAGCAGCTCGTCGAGCACCAGGTCGCGCTCATCCGGCGACGGCGTGGCGGCGGAGGTCGGCTCCCAGCCGTCGAGGCCCAGCCGCTCCCCCTCGTCGCCGTCGTTCGCCCGGTCGGGCGAGAACGGCACCGGCTCGCGCGGCTCCAGCTCGATCGGCGGCAACGGCGCCGCCTCGGCCGTCGGCTCCACCGCCGACCACCAGCCGCCGCCGTGGAACTCCTCGTCCGCCGGCTCTTCGAGCGGCGCGGCGAGGTCGTCCAACGCCTGGCGCGCCTCGTCGTTCATCGGGTCCACCGCCAGCAGCTCGCGGTACCAGCTCGCCGCCTGGTCGCGCTCGCCGTCGGCGAGCGCCAGCTCGCCCAGCGTCTTGAGCGCGATCAGGTTCTGCGGGTCCACCGCCAGCACGTGGCGGAACTCGGCCGCGGCCTCGCGGTGCGCGCCGCGGTCGGCCAGCACCCGGCCGAGCACGATGCGCGCACTGAGGTAATCCGGGTGGTGCCGCAGCCCGGCGCGCAGCAGATCCTCGGCCATCTCCAGCTCGCCCAGCTTCCGGTAGGCGTTGGCGAGCGGCACGAAGTAGCGCCCGGTGGGGTTTTCAGCGTGCTTCCGCTCGTACTTCTCGATTTCGGCTCGGAGGTCGGCGGGCGTCTCGGCCATAATGCTGATCCACGCGTGGAGATGCGGGAAGGGCGGCGCAAACAGAGGGCTCAACTTACAGGTGCAGCGCAGCCCGTGTCAATCGCGGCCCGGCGGCCCGCGCGCCCGGCGGCGGTTGCGTAGCACCGGGGGCCGGCCTATGTTTGTGCGTTTCCATCCAGTTCACCGGTAGTGCCTTCTCGGGTCTTCGAGCAGGGGTCAGCGCGCTATGATGCAGCAGATGCGGGAGAACACCAAGATCATCATGATCGTGGTGGCGGTGGCGTTCATCGGCTGGATGGCCTTTGAAGGCTACATGGAGATCAGCGGCCAGAATGCCGCGCAGCAGACCGGCGCGCTGGGCCGCGTCAACGGCGAGAACGTCACCCTGCAGGAGTACAACGCCGCCTACCAGGCGCTGTACCAGCAGGTGCAGCAGCAGACGGGCGGCCAGTTGACGCGCGAGCAGCAGCGGGAGCTGGAGCAGGCCGCCTGGCAGCAGACGGTCGACCAGATCCTGATCCGTCAGGAGCTGCGCCGCCGCGGCATCACCGTGAGCGACGCCGAGATCAAGCAGTACGCGCTGCTCGCGCCCCACCCGGCGCTGGCGCAGAACGCGCTCTTCCAGACCGACGGGCAGTTCGACCTGCGCAAGTACCAGCAGTACCTCGCCAGCCCCTCGGTCAACGACGAGGTGCTGCTGGAGCTGGAGCGCTACTACCGCGACGTGATCCCGCGCGAGAAGCTGGCGCGCCAGCTCACGGCCGGCCTCTACCTCTCGGACGCCGAGCTCTGGCGCAACTACCGCGACCGCACCGAGACGGCGACCGTCGATTACGTGGCGCTCGACGTCTCGCGGCTGGTGCCGGGCGACGTGCCCGTCAGCGAGTCGGAGGTCGAGGCGTACTATCGCGCGCACCCGGAGCAGTTCGAGCGGCCGGCGACGGCGCGGCTGACGATCGCCGCCATCCCGCGCGGCGAGGTGCCGGCCGACACCGCGGCGGCGCTGGCGCGCGCGCGGGCGCTGGTGCAGGAGCTGCGCGGCGGCGCGGACTTCGCGGAGGTCGCGCGGCGCGAGTCGGCGGACAGCGCCTCGGCGCGGCAGGGCGGCGCGCTGGGCGAGTTCCACCGCGGGCAGATGGTGCCGGAGTTCGAGCAGGCGGCGTTCTCGCTGCCGGTCGGCGAGGTCTCGCAGCCGGTGCGCTCGCCGTTCGGCTACCACCTCATCCAGGTGCAGGAGCGCACGGGCGAGCGCGTCACGGCGCGCCACATCCTGATCCCCGTGGAGCCGAACGAGCAGGTGCTCGACGCGCTCGCCGCGCGCGCGGACTCGCTGGAGATGCTCGCCGAGGACGGCTCGCTGGAGCGCGCGGCGCAGGCCACGCGCGCGGCGCTGCGGCGCGGCGTCACCGTCTCGGAGCGCGACGCGTTCGTGCCCGGCCTCGGCTCGCTGCTCGAGGCCGTCGAGTGGGCGCGCGACGAGGCGGCGGCTGAAGACGGCGGGCGCGGCAGCGTCAGCCCGCTGCTGGAGACGGCCGAGGCCTACTACCTCGCGCGGCTGGAGAGCTTCAGCCCCGGCGGCGAGATCCCGCTGCGCGAGGCGGCGCCGCAGATCCGCCGCCAACTGGTGCTGGAGAAGAAGCAGGCGCGCGCCCGGGAGATCGGCCAGCAGTTGGTCCGCGAGATCCGCGCGGGCCGGTCGCTGGAGCAGGTGGCTGCCGCGCGCGGGCTGCAGGTGCTCTCCGCCGGCCCCTTCACGCGGCTGGACCCGAACCCGGCGTTCGGGCAGGCGAACGCGGTCGCCGGCGCCGCGTTCGGCACGCCGCTCGGCCAGGTCAGCGACGTGGTGCAGAGCACGGCCGGTCTGTTCCTCGTGCGCCCCACGGCCCGCGTTCCCGCGGACCGCGCGCAGTGGGAGGCGCAGAAGGAGCAGCAACGCCAGCTCGAACTCGCCCGCCTGCAGCAGGTGCAGTTGCAGCGCTGGCTGGAGGACCTGCGCCGCTCCGCCGAGATCGAGGACAACCGCGACGCCCTGCAGCAGGCCCCGCAGCAAGCGTAGGACGGCAGGGGTCAGGGGTCGGGGGTCAGGGGGAACGGCAAGAGAACACCCCGCTGCGGCACGAGCCGCAGCGGGGTGTTTGCCGTTTCAGTTCCCCTGACCCCCGACCCCTGACCCCCGACCCCTGCCGTCCTACAGCCACGCCCGCGCGGCGAGGAGTACGACCAGGAAGCCGACAACGCTCAGCGCGTTCACGTGGAAGACCAGCGGGCCCAGCGTGATGCCGACCGCGACCAGGTCCACCACCAGCGGCCCGAACGCCGCCGCCACCGACGTGGTGAAGAAGGTGCGCGCGGCGCTCTCCGGCATGAAGCGCACCGACAGCTCGGTCAGCAGCGCACCCAGTACCAGACCGATCACCACCATCAGCAACAGGCGCCCCACCCGGCGGCCGACCGCTCCGTTCATCCCCCGCTCCCCGATCCAGTGTGCAGCCGTTCCGAGACTAGCGCCGTCGCTCCACCACGTAGGCGACGCAGGCGCGCAGCGCCTCCATCGCCGGGCCCGGCGGCAGGCCGCGCAGTGCGTCGCCGGCGCGCGCGGCGAACTCGAGCGCCCGGGCCCTCGCATAATCCAAGCCGCCATAGCGCCGCACCAGCGCCACGATGTCGTGCAGGCGCTCCTCCGGCGGCTCGGGCTGCGCGAAGAACGCCTCCAGCAGCGCGCGTTCGGCAGGCTGCAGGCGCGGCAGCACGGCGATGAGCGGCAGCGTGACCTTGTGCTCCTTCAGGTCCAGCCCGGACGGCTTACCGGTGACCGCTTCGTCGGCCGTGTAGTCCAGCAGGTCGTCGACGATCTGGAACGCCATGCCCAGCTCGCGCCCGAAGCGCGCCAGCGGGGCGCGGTACTCGGCGACGCCGGCCAGCGCGCCCAGCTCGCAGGCGGCACTCATCAACGACGCCGTCTTGCACTCGATGAGCTGGTAGTAGTCGCGCTCGCCGAAGCGCAGCGCCTCGTGCGAGGCGAGCTGGCGCATCTCGCCGACGGACATCGCGTTGGCTGCGCCGGCGAGCACGCGGATCGGCTCCAGGTCGCCCAGCGCCGCCAGCTCGCTGACCGAGCGCGAGTAGAGATAGTCGCCCATGATGATGGCGACCTGGTAGCTCCACATCGCGTTCACGGTGGGCATGCCGCGACGCAGCACCGAGTGGTCGACGGCGTCGTCGTGCACCAGCGTGGAGAGGTGCACCAGCTCGACGATCGCCGCCAGCGTCTCGGCGTGCGGCGCGGGCCGGCCGCCGATCTCGTTGCAGAGTAGCAGAAGGCTCGGGCGGAAGAGCTTGCCCCGAGCCTGGAGGAGGTAGTCGTTGATCTCGCCGATCGGCTCGAAGTCCGCCAGCACGATGCGGCGGATCTCCTCGGCAACCACCTCGAGGCGCGCCTGGACCGGCGCCTGTATCTGCGACAGCTTCGGCGGTGCGGTACGAAGCATGGGGCTCGGAAGCGGTTAGCGAGGCGCGGAAAGCCTGGAAGCTAAGCGGGCGGCCGGGTGCTGTCAAAGCCGCGACGACGGCGCCGCGCGCGGCAGCGCGGCGAGCCGGCGGGCGGCGTCGCGGAAGCGGATGTCCTGCGCCAGCACGCGTTCGTACAGCTCGCGCGCGCGCTCGGGACGGCCGAGCGCCTCGTCGCAGCGGGCGAGCCAGTAGAGCACGCCGATCACGTCGGCCTCGCCGCCGTGCGGTAGCGCGAGTGCGCGTTCGAGTACGCGCGTGGCGAGCGTGTGCTGCCGCTTCTCGACGAAGCACTCGCCGAGCACCTCGAGCAGCGCCAGCCGGGGCGCGCCGCCGCGCAGCGCCACCTGGAACTCGGCGATCGCCTCGTCGAGCAGGCCCATCTCCTTGAAGGCCAGGCCCAGGTCGTAGTGGCTCGCCGCGTCCTGCGTGCCGATGTGCTGCGAGACCTTCTCGCGGAAGTGGCCGAGCATCGCCTCGAAGTCGCGGTCCTCGTCGCCGCTCGGCTCCAGCTCGGGCAGCGTGAAGCGCGTGGACGGCCCGGCAGGCTCCGGCTCCATCACCAGCGCACCGAGGTCGACGAAGCCGTCCGCGGCGGCGGGCGTGGCCGGCCGCGGCGCGAGCGCCGCGCGCGCCGCGGAGTGGCCGGGCTCCAGCTCCAGCACGCGCCCGAAGACCGCTGCGGCCTTCTCCGGCTGACCGCTGCGCGTGAGGTGCTGGGCCAGCGCGACGTACGCGGCGACGGTGCGGGCGCGGTCTCCGCTGCGGAAGGCGTATTCCGCCTGCTTGCGGTGGAGCGCGGAGTCGCCGCCGCGGTGCGCGAGCAGCAGGCGCAGCAGGTCGGCGGCCTCGGCGAAACGGCCGTCGGCGGCGAGCCGTTCCTGCGCCGCGTCGAGCAGCGCGAGCGCGGCGCCGAGATCGTGCGTGCGCGCGAGCTCGGCGACGCCCTCGGCCACCGCGTCCGCGTTCCACGGGCGGGCGGCCAGCGCGCGGTGCAGGGGCTCCAGCGGGTCGGGCGGCGCGGCCACTTCCGCGGCTGCCGCCGGCGCCGTACCCCACTCCGCGACATCGAGCAGCGGCAGCGGCTCGCCGGCCGGCTCGTCGTCCTGCGGAGCCGGCGCGCCGAGCGCATCGGGCGCGGGCGGCGCGAGGTCGAGCAGCGCAAGCGGCTCCTCCGGCGCCGGCTCCGCTCCCGCGTCCGCATCGGAGCCCGTTTCGCGTGGTGGCTCGGCCTCGCTCGTGGGCACGATATCGAGCAGCGGCAGCAGCTCCGGCGGCGGCGACTCCGTCGCTGCGCCCTCGTCGGCGGCGCGCGTCGGCTCGAAGCCCTCGAGCGGCGAGATCGTGAGCGCGCCGGCGTCCGTCGCAGCGACCGCGGCCGGCACGTCGAGCGTGGGCAGCAGTCCTGGCGACGCGCGCGGCGGCTCGGCGGCCTCGCGGCGCGGCGAGCGCGCCGGCCGCGGCGCGTCGGTAGTCAGGTCGACGTGCGCGTCCAGCTCCCGGATCTGCTGCTCGACGCGTTCGGCGTCCTCGGCCGTGCCGGTAGCGCGGAGCAGGTCGCGCACGCGCAGGAGGTGAGGGAGCGCTTCGGCCGCGTGCCCATGCTGCAGCAACTGTTGGGCGAGCCGCCAGCGCACGTCCGGGTCCTGCGGGGTGAGGTCCGCGAACTGCTCCAGCGCGGCGAAGGCGTCGTCCAGCCGGCCGGCGCGCTGCATCCGCTCGGCATAGCGCAGGAAGCTCTCGCGCGCGTCGGCGAAGAAACCCTGCGCGGCGCTGATCTGCCCGAGCCGCAGCGTCACCTCGTCGCGAGTGGGCGCCAGGCGCAGCACCTTGTTGCAGAGCGCGATGGCGTTGTTGTGCAGCCCGGCCTCGGCGTAGGCGTCGATCGCGTGCGTGTACGCCTCCACCGCGCGCTCGACCTGGCCGAGCCGCACGTGCAGATCGCCGATGCGGTTCCACAGGCCGATGTCGCTCTCGCCCGCCTGCTCCGCAGCCTGGCGATACAGCGCGAGTGCGGCGCTCCACTGCTCACCCAGCTCCAGCGAGCGTGCCCGCTCTTTCAGCTTCGCGATGTCTGGCATGGACGTGCGCGCCGTAGGCTCGACGTGGACTCCCGCGGGGGCCGGACCGGCTTCCCGGAAACAGATAAGCTAGCGCCCGGCCCCGGCCGATACAACGGGCCGCCCTCCCGCGCGCCGCCCTCAGCCGGCGCCGACGCGTACGCCGCGCTTCCAGACACCGGCGCAGAGCGGCGTCGCCAGGCGATAGGGCAGCTCCCGCACGCTCTGCACGCGCCAGAGCGCGAGGTCCGCGGGCGCGCCGGCGCGCAGCGTGCCGCGGCCGTCGCCGAGCGCGAGTGCCGCCGCGCCGCCCGCGGTGGCGGCGCGCAGCGACTCGGCGGGCGTGACGCCCATCTGCGAGCAGGCCGCGGTCATCGCGAACACCAGGTTCGGCGTGGGCGAGGAGCCGGGGTTGAAGTCGCTCGCCAGTGCGAGCGTGGCGCCGGCGTCGAGTAGCGCGCGCGCGGGCGCGTAGGACTTCTTGCCCAGGAAGAACAGCGTGGCGGGCAGCAGCGTGGCGACCGTGCCGGCGCGCGCGATCGCCTCGATCCCCGCCTCCGACACCGCACCCAGGTGGTCCGCCGAGACGGCGCCCAGCTCCGCGGCCAGCTCCGCGCCGCCACTGCCCTCCAGCTCGTCGGCGTGCAGCTTCGGGCGCAGGCCATGCTCCAGCGCCGCGCGCAGGATGCGCTCGCTCTGGCGGCGGTCGAAGACGCCCGGCTCCATGAAGACGTCGCAGAAGCGCGCGATGCCCTGCTCCGCCACCGCCGGCAGCATCTCGTCCACGAGCAACTCCACGTAGTCGTCCGCGCGGCCGCGGAACTCCGGCGCGACCTCGTGCGCGCCCAGGAACGTCGGCACCAGCTCCACCGGCTGCAACTCGTTCAGCCGTCGCACGGCGCGCAGCATCTTCAGCTCCGCCTCCGTCGCCAGACCGTAGCCGCTCTTCACCTCGGCGGTCGTGGTTCCCGCCTGCAGCATCTCGCGCAGCCGCGGCAGCGTCAGCTCCACCAAGTCGTCCTCGGAGCGCGCGCGCAGGTCGCGCACCGAGGCGAGGATGCCGCCGCCCCGGCGCGCAATCTCCATGTACGGCACGCCCTGGCAGCGCAGCGCGTACTCGTCGGCGCGCCAGCGCCCGAAGACGGCGTGCGTGTGCGAGTCGACCAGCCCGGGCGTCAGCAGCCCGCCCGCGCAGCCCACCTCCGCGGCGCCCGGGTAGCGCGCGCGCAGCTCCGCGTCGGGCGCCACCTCCAGCACCACACCGGCCGCGACCGCCACACCGGCGCCGGCGCGTGCCGCCGCCGGATCGCGCCCGTCCGACGCGCGCGAGGGGCCGGTGCATGCCGCCACCTGGGCGGCCTCGACGAAGAGCGTGACCGCGCGAGCGGCGGCGAGCCTGTCGCTCATGGAGGGCAGCTTCCGGGGTTCGACGAGCAGCGTGGGCACGGCGGCGAGCGGCCCGCAGGATGAACATACGCAGAAGCCCCGGTCTGTACAGCTCCTCGCGGCCGGCCCGCGCCCTCGCCCCGCCGCACGCGCCGAGAAGCCTGCGCGGCAGCGCGGCTGCCCGACGACAGCGCCTTGAGATGCTTGGGTTTGCCGCCGTTGCTTGACGAACTCCTCCGTATCGCCTAGACTTACCGGCCTGTCGGCAGAGGAACGGGACGTGGCGCAGCCCGGTAGCGCACCTGAATGGGGTTCAGGGGGTCGCGGGTTCAAATCCCGCCGTCCCGACTTGCTAAACGAAGATCCGGCAAGCACTTAGCTGCCGGGTTTTTCGTTTTCCCAAGCGGAGATTCCGGGAGAGTACACGATAAGTACACACGGCGCAGGCGGTGCTCGGTCCAGTCTCGGGGCTGGATACCGCGCCATTGCGTGCGAGTGGCGGGGGCCGTAGTTCAGCCAGGTCGCTGCGCAGCTCGGCGCCGATCGCTTCCTGCATCCGTGCCCGCGCCGGCGGTGCGGCCCGCAGATAGTCCGCCTACAGAGCGACGCGCCCGATCTCTTCTCCGCTGGAGCGCAGCCGCACCATACCGCCGGCCACCTCCGCGGCGCTTCGGCTCGCATCGGGCAGCACCGGCAGCAGCGGGCAGGAAGCGCCAGCGGCGCGCAGCTCCAGCACACACCCGACCACAGCGCCCCTGCCGGGGCGCTCGGGGATGCTCAGCTCGGCGCGCGCTATCGTCAGGACGCAATCCGGAACCCGACGGCAGCGCGCGGGGTCGGCCCGTACCCTCGCCTCCAGTGCGGCGCGCAGCGTCGGGTTCCCACGCGCCATATGAGCCACCAGCGCGGCGGGCAGTCTCGACCTCATGGGCGCCTCTGGGCTGCGGTCTGGAGCTGCACCTGCCGCTCTCCCCTCCCCGCCACCAGAGGCGACGAAGCGCACCACAGGCTCCACAGGCGCGGGCACGGCCCGCTCATGGAGGCGTGCCAGGGCGAGGTTCATCTTCGCCGCGCTGGCGGCCAGGCAGGCGCGGGGCTCGTTGCTCATGCGCTCCTGCCAGCCGCTGGCGGACGCAGGATGCGCCGTAGAGCAGGCGGCCGTCTTCCGCCAGGAAGCGCCGTAGCACCGGCTCCAACGGCTCGGGCGTGCTCCGCTCGCGCAGCCGCTCCACCAGCGGCGCGACGGCCGCGGCGTGGCCGCGTTCGGCTATCCTGCGGCTCCCCCTTCATGGCTCCCCAGGTTCAGGCGGCGGGCGCGCTCGGCGCCCAGCACGGCGGCCGGCGCCTCGCCTACGGCCGGGCGCCCGAGTTCGACGTCGGATACGTCGGCACCCGTGCGGGCGTCCTCTTTCGACGGCCGGACGGCACCCGCGGGGCCAATGTGCGCCGCGGCAGGTCGTGCGCGCCGACGGTGCGCAGCACGTCCACTGCAAGCCGTCGATCGGGCGGCAGACGAGCGAACCGGTAGGACTTTAGCACCACCGCGACCGAGGCGGGGCGGGTGTGCTCCGTTGCGGCGCGGTGTGTTCTCCACGTCCACCAGCTTCAGCAGCTCGGCCACGCGCATGGCCGGCCTCTCGGCATTGCTGTCGGCCTCGGCGCCCCGCGCGAGGGCGCAGCGCCCTCGCGCGGGGCCGGCGGGGCTGGGGGCAAGGACAGGGGCGGGGGGTGGCAAGGGGATGGCAAACCTACCCCCGGGTATGGAACGATCCACGTGGTATCGGGGGCGTGCACGCACGCGAGGCGGTTCGGCGAAATCACCTGGACGAGAAGAAGGGGGCACCCCCAGGTGGGGCACCCCCCTTCGTGATCCGCGGGCAGATTTTTTCCAGGTTGGCAGCACGAATCTATTCCGGGTCAGCGGTCGTTGCGCACGTCCGGCTCGGCCGACAGTGACGGCCGGTTGCCACTGCGGTTGGCAATGTCCGGAGCAACGTCGTACTTGGCTGCGGGGCGTGGATCCGGGGGCAGTGCCTGCGAACGGTACCGCCCATAGTTGCCTCCCCTGCGTGGCCCATCGACTAAACGACCACCGGCTGAAGCCGGTGGGTTTGAGGGGCCACTGAAAGTGGCCGGGTTCAGGCTGAAGCCTGCTGAAACGCCCTGTGGCTGCAAGCCACCTGAAGCAGCGACTGAAACTCGCCCTGCTCCGCCTGAATCGTGAACTGCTCCGGTGGCGGCTCCCGGTCATGGCGTTCGATGTACTCCCGGATCTGCTCCGTGCTCGCCTCGCCCACCCTCGCGCAGAAGTCCCCCCGTGCCCACCGGTGCTGCCCCCAGTAGCGCTTCTTCAGGTGCGAGAACTCCTGCTGCAGCAGCCGAGACGAGCGCCCCTTCAGGTACTGCACCACCTTCGCCGGCGAGAGCGTCGGCGGACACGAGACCAGCAGATGCACATGATCCTTCGCCACATGCCCCTGCAGGATCTTGATCTCGCGGCTCATGCAGCTCTGCCGGAGCAGCTCCCGCGTGCGCTCCGCCACCTCCCCGCGCAGCACGTGGTAGCGGTACTTCGTCACCCACACCACGTGGTACTGGAGGTGGTAGACCGTGTGCGACCCTCTGCGATACTCCACCATCGCTCCTCCTCTGGGTTCCTCCCCAGAGGATCGGCTCCCTCCTCCCTCTCGCTGGAGCTCTTCGCCTAAAGGCGAAGGCTTCGAACCTGGTGTATGGAAGTGAGAGGTCGGACTCGCCGAGCGTGTAGTGGCGGATCCGTTCGTCCGCACTGCTGGGAAGGGCGAGCAGGCCGGCGCGCTCGGCGGCCGAGAGGAGGGTGCGGCGCGGCATGTCAGCTCCGCTCCAGGTAGCGGTAGAGGGTCTCGCGGCTGATGCCGAAGGCCCTTGCGACCGCCGCCTTCGGCTCGCCGGCGGCGACGCGCTCCTTGAGCCGCGCGGCCTGCTCCAGCGAGAGCTGCCGCTTGCGGCCGCGATAGACGCCGCGGCGCTTGGCCAGCGCGATGCCCTCCCGCTGCCGCTCGCGGATCAGGGCACGCTCGAACTCGGCGAAGGCGCCCATGACCGAGAGCAGAGCGTGGCCATCGGGGAATCCTCGCCGGTGAAGACGAGGCGCTCCTTGACGAACTCGACCTTCACACCCTGGCGCGTCAGGCCCTGCACCAGGCGGCGCAGGTCGTCGAGGTTCCTCGCCAGCCGGTCCATGCTGTGGACGACCAGCATGTCACCCTCACGGACAAAGGAGAGCGCGGCGGCGAGCTGCGGCCGCTCGGTGTCCTTGCCCGACGCGTGGTCGGTGTAGAGGCGATCCAGGGCGATGCCCTCCAGCTGGCGCCCGGGGTTCTGGTCCAGCGTGCTGACGCGGACGTAGCCAACCCGCTCGCCGGGCATGGGGTAGAAGTGTCAGGGTGAGGTCATGGACCTGCGGGAGAAGACGTCAGGATAGTAGCTCCCACACTCAAACCTGACAAGAACGCCGGCTGGCACCTGACGTCAGGCTGGGGTAGACCTCATTCCGACGCCAGCACCACATCTGCGCTTGTCAGTAGGCTTCGCTATGCTGCCAGTTCCTACCGCTTGTGATGAGGGGAGCCGACAAGGTAAGGCCCTGTCGGCTCCGTATGACCCGAGCGCGTTTCAGTGCACTCCGCTACGCGCTTCCTAAGGCATCAATGACATCCTCCAGCGCTACCCCGTAAAGGCTGTGTCCTCCCAGCTGATCAAGACCCATGTCACAGAGCTCCTCGGCCACGAGACCGCGAAGATGCTCACGGTCGTCTTCAGCAAGAGGCACGACACCAAGTAGATCCACCAGATGAAGTGCCGCTGGATCGCGCCTCTGCACGATCCGCCTGAGTAGATTCGCCGTGTTATCCTTCATTGTGCACCTCGTTGAGGGTACTTCACCAGCGCCATCCAGCGCTATTCCTTGCCCAAGTTGTAATCATTTTCCCAGCGTGATCCAGGACTACCGTTGCGTGAGCACCCACATACTTCACTGCGCCATTCGCCTGCAAAACAGTTCGGACTGGGTTGCGCACGGCATCGAGGATCGCACGCGCAGCGACGCCATGCGAGTCACGGCTAATCGCGCGATGTAGTGCGTGGCGCAGCCCAAATCGATCAATAGTGTAACCCGTGATCTTACCCGCAACACCAGGTCCGCCGATCCAACTCGGCACCGTGGCTGCCACGACGCAGTCGTCCGGATCGACACCAGGACTCCCGCAGACCTTGAATCCAAGCGAGAAAAACTGGCTGAGAGACGAGTCTTCACTGTCGCCCCCGTTCCACGTTCCTCCCGAACCACTCCCCGCCCAGCCGCCTGCACTTCCCGGCCCGAAGCTGCTGGGTCCTCCTCCGCCGCGCACCCAGCAGGCGCCACGGGCGCAGCGATCCGTCGCCGGCGGCGCCACCGCCACCAGCCCCGGCAGGTGAACGATCCCCGGGTACTCCGGCTGCAGGCCGTAGGGATCGCGTCCGTTCACGGGGCTGTTGCCCACGTAAACGTACGGGTTCAGCCCGCCCTCGAGCCCGAGCGGGTCCTCGGAGAGGAAGCGCCCCAGCTCGGGATCGTACCAGCGGGCGCGCACGTAGTACAGCCCCGTCTGCGGATCGGCCTCGCGCGCGTGGAATCGCAGCGGGTTGGACGTGCCCTCTGTTAGCGTCTGCGGCTTGCCCCAGGGGTCGTAGCGGTACTCATTCACCACGTTCCCGCTGCGGTCCACCAGCCCCGTCACGCTGCCCGGATGCTCGGTGGCGTAGAAGTAGGTCGCGCCGCTCGCGCCGGCCCACTGCCGCAGGCTGTGCGGTCGGTCGACACCCGGGTAGTGCAGGAACTCGCGCAGGCGCGCGCCACTGCCATCGACCTCCAGCAGCAGATCGTCGCCATCGTAGAGCGAGCGCACCACCGTGCCGTTCGCGGCCGGAACCTGTCAAGCCCAGTGAGACGGGTGTGCTCAGCATTTACTGAGCAGCCTTCGCGCTCTGCGGCGGGTTGATCCAAGCCGCGGTGGGCAGCGTCGGCGGCTGCGGCAGCCCCCGGACGAAGCGCTCCGGCCGCTGGGTATAGGCCGCCGCCAGCACGCGAGCCCGCTGCTCCTGCACCGCCTCCGCCTGCCCAGCATGCACCACCGCCGGCGTCAGCAGGCCGATCCCACTATGCCGGTGCTCCTGGTTGTACCAGGAGAAGAACTCCCGGCAGAACGCCCGTGCCTCCAGCAGCGAGGTAAAGCGCGCGGGGAAGCCCGGCCGGTACTTCAGCGTCTTGAAGTGCGCCTCCGAATACGGGGTGTCACGCGAGGTATAGGGCCGCGAGTGCGTCTTGGTCACCCCCAGATCGGCGAGCAGGAATGCCACCGGCTTGGACACCATGGCACTGCCGCGATCGGCATGGATCGTCAACTGCCCGCGAGGGATGCCCTGCTGCGCCACGGCCTGCGCGATCAACTGCTCGGCCACGGCCGCGCTCTCGCGCTCCTGCAGCGTCCAGGCGACCACGTAGCGGCTGTAGACGTCCAGGATCACGTAGAGGTAGTAGTAGCTCCACTTCTGGGGCCCCAGCAGCTTCGCGCAAGTCCCAGCTCCAGACCTGGTTCGGCCCGGTGGCCAGCAGCTCCGGCCGGCTGTAGACGGGATGTCGGAGCTGGTCGCGCCGCTCCCGCACCTCGGCCTCGGCGGCCAGCAGGCGGTACATCGTGCGCTCGGAGCAGAGATAGCGCCCCTCGTCCAGCAGGGTGGCCCAGACCTGGGCCGGCGAGCGGTCCACGAAGCGCTCCGAGTGCAGTACCGCCAGCACCGCCTCCTGCTCAGCGGGCGTGAGGGCACGCGGATCCGCCGTGCGCTCCCGCCGCGGCCTCGGCTTTGGTGGGCAGCGGCGGCGGTACAGGGGGGCGGGCGCCACACCCAGAGCCCGACAGGCGCGGCGGGTGCCCACCAGCGGGCTCAGCTCCTCGACGGCCTGCTCTATCACTTGTCGCTGCTCTCGTTCGGCCTCGCGCCCCTGGGCTCGAGCAGCTCGCCCAGCAGCGCGGAGACTTTTCCCTGCACCTTGATGACCTTCTGCGCCCGCGCCAACTCGGCCTCGGCGCGCGCCAGCTTCCGACGCAGTGCCTCGTTCTCGACGGCGAGTGCCTCCCCCTTCGGCCGGCCCCGCGGACGCTCGAGCGCCTGCAGGGCCCCCTGCTGTCGCTGGCGCCGCCAATCGGAGAGATGCGAGCTGTAGAGCCCCTCACGCCGCAGCAGCGCGCCGATCTGCCCCGGCTCCGTGCAGGCATCGGCCTCTCTGAGCACCTGCAGCTTGTACTCGGCCGTGAAGCGCCGCCGCTCGGGACGCTCGATCAACTCCGGGTCGGGCAGGCGCGGCGGCGGCGCCGAGCCGGCGGCCGCTCCGCTCTGCTCGCCTACGGCTCGCGACGCTACGCGGCCGCCGGCTCCATTCCTGTGGAAGTCCAGCATCTCCTCTGTCCGTTCTCGCCCTCGTGAGTCAGTCATTCCCAGAAGGTAACCGTCTCACTTGAACTTGGCAGAGAGGGGCGCACCAGAAGATGATGCCGTCCGGCTGGTTGTTGGCGCAGGCAACCGTGATGATGACGCCCACATGCCCCGGCGGGCACTCCAATCCCCAGGGATCGCGCAGGTTGACCGGGTCATTGCCGGCAAACGCGTACAGATTCAGCCCGCCCGCCAGCCCGATCGGGTCCTCGCTCGTGAAGCGTGCCAGCGCGGGATCCTACCAGCCCCGTGCCCTGATCCAGCTCGCGGGCGTGGAAGAAGAGCGAACCGATGCGTTGGTCCTGCCCCAGCGTCTGCTGCCCGAACGGCGTGTACTCGTAGCTGCCCTGTACGCTGGCATCCGCTCCGAAGAGGCCGATCACGTTGCCCGAGGCATCGGTGGCGCAAGCGGCTGGAGTCCAGTGGTTACCACTGGGCTCCAGCTACAGGGAAATGTAGCCAGCGGGATGTGCGATCCGGTGACATCCTGCGTGAGTTGATCGCACCTCCGGGGCTTCTGCAGCTACGGCATCGATGGCAGTTGGCCGAATCTCAAGGAAGGTGGGAACCGACAGCGAGCCACGTGGTGCTGCGGTTCCCTGCCCAGCTATCAGAGAACTACTTCGCGTCGCCGTTGTGGAAGATCCGCCACAAGATGATTCCACCGCCTCCACCGAGGAAGAAAGCGAGGATTCCGACCCCGATCCAATCCAGCGTTTCCCCCGCTGCGATGTTAGTTGCTGTCCCAGCAATACCGAGCAGTATCGGAACCGACGCGATCATCCCTACTAGCATCGCTCCAATCCACCAGCGTACGAGAGGACGGAGCAATCCCATCAGCCCGCCAGCAGCAACCCCGCCGACCAGGTACACCGCGACTGCTTCCCACACGGTGACTTCGTGACTCTGGAACGGTGCTGCGCCGCGGAAGACAAACAGTACGCCCGCCCAAACGGCGTAGACGCTACCAAATGCCAAACCCCACCGGACGCCCCAAAGTAGGTTGCGGAACAGCAGCATGGTATCTCCGTTCAATGGGTGCATGCGTCGCGCGCACTTGTGTACGCATTCCACGAGTTGTATCCCGGCACGAACCCGCCCAGCCACTGCGCGAATCCATACTCCTGCCCGGCAATCGAGGAGGTGCTGCCGCCCCACACGATCCCGAGAGCGTAGTTGCCCGTCAGCCCGAGCATGTAGCGCGAGTTGACGATCTGCCCGGGGAGCGGCACGCCGAACCGCTGGTATGCGAAGCGCTCGCCCACGGCCGTCAGCCTCACCGCCATGCGTGCTCCCTGCACGCCCTTGAGGGCCAACCCCGCCCCGGCCAAGACACTCAGGTCCTCCACCACTGCTACAGCTGCTGCTGCACCTGCGGCAACGCACTCCGCACTCTGCCACTTCGGAGCACGCTGGATAGGGGCCGTCCTTCGGCTGACTGTCGCCTTACTCCCACCCCCACCGCGCGGGCCACTCATGCCGCCCGCACCGCCAGGGGAGCCCGCCGACGGTGGAGCCGGATCGCCGCCCCCGCCATCGCCGACGACTTTCGCGCACCAGAAGATGATGCCGTCCGGCTGGTTGTTGGCGCGGGCAACCGTGATGATGACTCCCACATGCCCCGGCGGGCACTCCTCACCCCAGGGATCGCGCCGATTGACGGGATCGTTGCCGGCGAAGGCGTACAGGTTCAGCCCGCCCTCCAGCCCGAGCGGATCCTCTGAGACGAAGCGCGCCAGCTCGGGATCGTACCAGCGTGCGCGGAAGTAGTACAGCCCCGTGCCCCGGTCCAGCTCCCGCGCGTGGAAGAAGAGCGAGCCGATGCGCTGGTCCTGCCCGAGCGTCTGCTGCCCAAACGGCGTGTACTCGTAGCTGCCCTGGGCGAGCCGATCCGCCCCGAAGAGGCCGATCACGTTGCCCGAGGCATCGGTGGCGTAGTACGAGACGCCACCCGCGTGCCGCACGCTGTGCGGCCGGTCGGTGCCGGGGTACATCGTATACCGCTGCAGCGGCTGCCCGGTGCCGCTCAGCTCCATGAGCAGGTCGTCGCCGTCGTAGAGGTAGCGCTGCACGCTGCCGTCGGTACTCGTGCGGCGGATGCGCCGCTCCCAGCCGTCGTAGCCGTAGCTCAGCGTCGTCGCACCCGAGGTGACGCTCGTCAGCCGGCCCAGCGCGTCCCAGGTGAGCACCTGCGCAGTGCCGTTCCCCGCCTTGCGCGTCAGGTTCCCGTCGGCGTCGTACTGCAGAGTGTCGCCGCTGAATTGCGTGAGCCGGTTGCCCGTCTCCACCACCGCGCCCCGGTCCGTCCGATTGCCGAGTGCATCGTAGGTGTAGGTTTCTCCGCCAAGCACCTGCGGGATACCGGTCGTCGTGCAGCGCGCCCCGGTGTCAGGGTCGATGCGGTAGCTTCCCTGGCAGCCGGTGCCATCGGGCGTCTGGTAGTCGGTGAAGCCGAGCACGCGGCGGGCCTTGTCGTAGCGGAAGCTCCGATAGAGCCCCCCAGGGTAGTGGCGCTTGCCGAGCTGCGCCTGCGTGGTCTGCTCGTAGGCGCGCCAGAACTCCGCCTGCAGGGAGAAGTCGCTGTACTCGGTGCTCGCCCGGCGATGCGTGGAGACATAGCCCTGGGTGAGCGAGGCGGCGTTCGGCAGCTGGACGGACGTAAGCAGGCCATCCTGATCGTAGCCCAGCGTCGTGACGCCTCCGGCCAGGTCCGTCAGCCGCTCCAGCTGCCGCCGCGTATCATAGCCGAAGCCGATCGAGTCGCTGCCCCAGGGGCCGGTGGCCCGCAGCCGGGTGCGCAGCCCCTCCCGGTTCAGCTCCGACTCCAGCATGGTCCGAAAGCCGCCATGCACGCCAATCTCGTGGGTCGCGCGCCCGGCGGCGTCGAAGCGCAGGGTATCCGTGCCCTCCTCGTTGCTCGCCGCCGCCCAGCGGCCGCCAGGGTTGTCGTAGGCGTAGGTGGTGGCACGCCCGTCCGCCGTGCGGGTGAGCGGGCGGCCCAGGGCGTCGTAGGTGAAGCCCACCGTCTGGCCGCGGCGGTTGGTGAAGGTGCTGCGCAGCCCACCGCGGTCGTAGGCGTGGTGCGTCGTCTGGCCGCGCGGATCGGTCTCCTGCTCCAGCCAGCCGAGCGCGTTGGAGCGGAAGCGATAGACCTGGCTGCGCGCGTCGATCAGGCTGTCCAGCCCCGCCGCGCCATGGTAATAGCGCGTCGTGGCCCCGTCCGCGGCGACGGTGCGCGTGACGCGGTTCAGTGCGTCGTACTCCGTGCGCGTGGTGTCGCCGGCCGGGTCGCGCACCGTCTGCACGCGGCCATAGCCATCGTATCGCAACGAGGTGCGCCGCCGGTAGGTGCTGGAGGTGGAGCCGGTGGAAACCGTGTCCAGATTGGCCCACGGATTGGTCCCCGTCTGGTCGCCATAGCGATAGAACGTGCCGTGCCCCTCCGGGTCGGTCTGGCTGAGCAGCCGACCGCGCGCATCGAAACTGTAGCGGAGTGTCTTCGCGCGGTTGCCAATGCGCGTGCTGTCCGGCAGGCCGCGGGCGTTCAGGTAGTGGCGCACGGGCTCCGTGTCGCCCCAGACGGAGTCCAGCTGCGCGAAGACGCCGTAGCGGTAGTTCACCACCTGAGCGGTGACCAGGTCTTCCACCCATGTGGGTACGGCGCCGCTCCAGGTGGTGCGTACCTGGTGGCCGCTCGGCCCGCTGACTAGCGTGTCCTGCCCGGCGGCGTTGCGTGCCACCACGGTGGTGTGCCCCAGCGGCGCCTCGATACGCGCGGGCAGCATCCAGCGGTCGAGGAGCAGGCGCGTGACGTTTCCGCGCGGGTCGTACAGCGAAGCGCGCACGCCCTCCGGCGTCACCCGCGGCGCGGGGCTGGCCGCGCTGCCGGTGCCGGCCGGGGCGAGCAGGGCCAGCTCCCAGGAGGTGAACCAGTGAAGTGGGCGCACGAGCTGGTTGTCCGCCGTAACGAGCGGCGCCTCCACGCCTGCCAGGGCACCGGCGGCGTCGTAGTGCAGGCTCCAGGTGCTGTCGGCGGGATCGGTGCCATAGGCGGGCGGCGTCAGCGTCCGCTCGCGGTAGCGCACCACGCGCGCCTGAGAGTCGACGTACAGGCGCAGCGCGAGCACGCCGTCCGGGTCGCGGATCTCCAGGAGCGCCTTGTCGGTGCCGCTGGGCTCGAGGTCCGTGCGGCGGCCGGCGGGGTCTTCGATCCAGTCGAGCTGCCCCGACCAGGAGTAGGTCTGGCCTTGGTTCTCGTAATAGCCGAAGGTGATGAGCTTGCCAGCCGGGTCCTGAATGTAGCGCAGCCGCTTCACCTGGGTGCTGCCCGCCCCGATGGTGTAGTAGCCGAAGCTCGTGCGATTGCCAAATCGGTCCTCGGCGTACAGCGGGTCGCCACTGCCCTCGAAGACCCAGCGCGTGCCGTCGGGGTAGCTACGCGTGTAACGCGCCGCGACCGCGTCGTAGGTCAGCGTGGTGAAGTCGCCCTCGGGGGAGCGGTACTGACACCCGCACTCCGGCGTCCAGCTGCCGGGTGTGAAGCGAGTGGCCGCTCCGCCGCCCTCGACAACCAGCAGCGCGCCGTCTCCCTGGACGTAAAGCCGCTGCAGCCCGGCGATACTCCAGCCGCTGCCGAAGGGGCTCTCGCGCTCGTTGACGAAGGGCATGGCGAAGAACTGCCGGGCTTCGCGTGTGGTGCCGTCGGCCCAGTAGCTGGTCACCGAGACCTCGTAACCGGCCACCTGCGTGGCGGCCATGCTCAGGTCCCACTGCGCGGCCAGGCGCGTGGTACCGCTGCCACTGCGGTAGAACGTCTCGGTCAGACCGTTGGTCTGGGCTACTGGCGCGCCGCTGCCCAGCCCCAGCACCCGGATCGACATGCGCTCCGGCGGCACGCTGGAACGATCGGTGGCATCGACCACCACGAAGCCGGTGGGGCGCGTGCGCTCCGCCGAGTAGACCAGGGTGACGGAGCGCGGCTCGTCGCGGCTCACATAGGCCGGCGTCGTGTAGCTGAGGGTGGCGTCGAAGGGCGACGGCATCCTCAGGTTGCCGGAGTGGGGGCTCAGGTCCAGCACCGGAGCGCTGTACTGCGCCGCCGCACGCGTGCCGGCCATACTGGCCATGGGCAGGAGCAGGGCGAGCGCTGCGAAGCGCCACCTGCTCGTCAAGATCGGTCTCATGCCTTCCTCCCAGAGTAAGCAGTGAAGTGCCTGCATGGGACCGGGGCTGTCGCGGCGGGCGCGTCGCTGCGGCCGCTGCCGCCTGGGCGTCTCCTCGCTCACTGCGGGACGGCCCGACGCAACGAGGCCCCGGCGGGCTCGGGCGCTGTGCCGAGCCGTGGGGCCTCCCTTCACCCGTTCTCTGGTTGTCGAGCAGCGATCGCCTCGCTGCCGCTCTGCTCCTGCCGGGCTCCCCGGCTCAGCCGGCCCGCGGCAGGCAGCCGTCCCGCTCCAGCTCCTCGCGCAACGCGGCGCGGAAGCGTGGCCAGTCGAAGCCTCTGGGGTCAGTCTTCCGCCCTCGCGGCCACGCCACCTGCCGGTGCGCCACGAACGCGTCCAGGGCCAGCCCCTGTCGGGCGTAGTGCGCCGCCAGCCGCACCACCGCCCGATACTGCGCCTCCGTGAACGGCTCCCGGCCGTCGTTGCGGTTGGCCAACTCCCAGCCCAGCGAGACGTCGTTGACGTCCTCCACCCCCGGCCAGCGGCTCGCTCCCGCGTGCCAGGCCCTGAGCACATCCGGCAGCAGCCGCACGACGGTGCCGTCACGGCGGATGTGCAGGTGCGCGCTCACCCCGGAGTCCGGGCTGCAGAGCCAGCCTTCCGCCGCCTCCTCGTGGCCCCGGTCCGCCGTGGCGTGCAGCACCACCAGCCGGATCAGCGTGCCCGGTGGGCGCGCGCCGTAGTTGGGGCTCAGCCGAGCGCGATCGGTGACCGCCTGGCGCAGCAGGTTGACCGGGATCACGGCTGCCTCCCCTCGTCCGGGGCGCCGGGCACACCTTTCGAGAACGGCGGCCAGCGGCACGCCTGCAGCTGCGGGTGCAGCAGGGCATAGCCCAGCAGCAGCACCAGGTCGAAGCCCTGAGAGAGCGCCTGCTCCAGCAGTGCCGTGCCGTCCGCGCCCAGCACCGCGATGCCGCGCGAGGCCAGCAGCGCCGCCAGGTAGCTGGCCAGCACCGCCACCAGCCGGGCCTGCATCGGTTTCATCCTTGCCTCCTTGTGTTGGGTGTGGATGCGGCAGGGCCGCGCGCCCTGCCGCCGATCTGCGCCCGTGGCGCTACGACGCCTGCTGGACGGCACGCGCGGGGATCGCGTAGACCTGCCCGCAGCGCCGCCGCTGGCACTGGTACGTCCCCAGCACCGCCTCCGGCGCATGGCGGTACGCCTCGCGCACCGCCTCGGCCGTGAGGCGCAGCGCCGGGCGAGCGCCGCAGCCCGGGCAGCTGATTGCCGGCCGCAGCAGCCGCTCCGCGACCGCGCGCTCCGCTTCCCCCTCTCCGCCGGCCTCTGCCTGCTTCGCCTGCACCTGCATCGTCGTGCCTCCTTTCCTCTGGGGCGGCGCGCGCCGCCGGGACGAAACCGGCCCCGTGCTCGGGCGCTCTGCCGAGCCGGGGCCTGGTCGGGCCGCAGGGTCTGCATTAATTTCGGGCTACCTTCGGGACGAAGGATAGCACTTGCTGCAAAGTGCGTCAAGGGCCATGCGCCCGGAGAGCGGTTGGATAGGAGCGGAGTGAAGGGAATTGCGGGGGGAGGAGGGCACGGCCTATATTGGCACATGATGTGAATACCCCGCACGCTGGGCACTCCCCTCTCCCGGACGAGGACACGAATGCAGACGGAAGACGGCGCCGCCGCAGGCTTCGGGGCGCGCCTGCGCTGGATGATCGAACGGCGGCTCGGCTGGACGCACGCCGAGTTCGCCCGGCAGCTGGAGGTGCCGGCGCCGCAGCTCTCGCGCTGGCTCAACCGCGCGGGGATGCTGCCGAGCGAGCGCTACCTGGAGCGCATGGCCGAGCTGGGCGGCGTCTCGCCGGCGTGGCTGCGCTACGGGGTGGGCAGTGCGGCGCTGGAGGAGGAGGCGCTGGCGCTGCGCACAACGCCCGAGGAGGACGCGGCTGCGGGGGACGCGCTGAGCGCGGAGGCGCTCTTCCGGCACTTCGAGGGGCTGGTGAGGCGGATGGGCGGCGCGGAGGTGGCGCCGGAGGAGCTGAAGCTGCGCAAGGAGGACGTGGTCGACGGGCTGATCCGGCTCTACGCCGCGCAGGGCGTGGTGCCGGACTGGGTCTACGTGCTGAAGGGCAGGGTGCGGCGTGAGGAGATCTGACGGGGACGCGGGCGAGGTGGTGCGGGCGACGGCCGAGCTCGTCCGCCGGGCCTGGGCGCTGCTGGGCGAGGCGGCGCTCAGGCCGCCGCTCAGGAGCGATCAACTCGCGCGGCTGCTGGCGCTGACGCGCACGCGGCTCTGCGAGTTCCCGTTCCGCTCCAGTGCGCTGGGGATGGCGATCCCCTGGGGGGCGGAGGAGCACGCGATCCTGATCGACCGCACGGCGCCGCGGGCGGATTATGCCTTCACGCTGCGCCACGAGCTGGCGCACGTGCTCGCGGGCGAGGTCAGCCACGCGCTCTTCCTGGCGGCGGCGGACACCTTCTCCTACAGCGAGCGGCGGGCGGACCTGTTTGCGGTGGCGGACCTGGTGCCGCCGTGGACGCTCTCGCCGCCGCGCGGCGGCCGGCGCTGGAGCCACGTGGAGCTGGAGGTGCAGCAGGCATTTCGCGAGCTGACCGGCGGCTGGTCCGCGGAGCGTGTGCGCGACCGCGCGGCGCTGCGCGTGCAGCTCTTCCGAGAGCACAGGCTGTAGCGTTTCGCAGGCGGCTGGCTTTCGTGGGTTGGGCAGGACGTGGTGCGCAGCGCGCCGGCCGTGCCCATCGGCGCAGGGCTTAGCGTACGATTTTTTCCGTTTCGTGAGCGGACCCCCCTCTGCGTCCGGCGCCGGCTTCGGCGGCAGCGTCTGGGCGCTGGTGCCCGCCCATGACGTTGAGAGCTTCGCGATACGTTGGCTGTCCCACTACCGAGAGCGGTACCCGGTGGCGGGCGGGAAGGCGGAGGTTCTGGTCACCGGAGCGGGGCCGCACGCGCAGGAGATCTGACGTTCGCGGTACCATGGCAGGCGGAGAGGTGGCGCCCCTGGTGGACAGCTCCTGCTCCTGATCCGGCGGCTCGACTTGCGTCGGGCTGCCGCAGCGCAATCGTGGTCTTCTCCGTTCGGCAAGCACCGGGCGCCCCAAGGCTGCCAGCGCGCTGCAACCCGTTACCGGTCCCCCCGGATCCCCGCAGTGAGGCCGGGATCGACCGCAGCCGCTCGGGTCAAGCGCGCCCTGCAGCACCGGCGCAAACGCGGCGAACGTCCGGGCAGCGCTGATCACCCCGCCAACGGGCGAGCTCGTCTCACCACTGGGTTCTTAGGAACTGTAGGGAGAACCCGGACGAGAATCGCTGAGTTCCTCCGACTGCGACCGTCCCGCCCCTCGTCCATTTTACGTTTCATGAAACCGTGCACCGGGAAAGTGAACGCGCTCATGGCGCTGCTGCTTCTGGCCTTCACTCTTGCGGGAGGTCTGAGCCAGACGTCGCCGTGTCCGCATCACGGCCTCGGTGCGCGGCGCCATGGTGTTGTCGTAGACGGGATGCACCACGCACATCAGGGCGATGGGACCGCGCACCGTCCGGCACCATCGCACCACACGTCCTCCTGCGGCGAGGGTCAGTGTCGTTCCCTCTGCTTCACACAGGGCTGCTCGAGACCGGTGGTGCTGCCGGGCAGTCCGAAAACGGTGGCTCCGGTCAACGACCCGGGCATCCTCGCCGCCGCTCCTGACCTGATCGCCTCCCTCATCGCTTCCTCGCCCTTCCATCCGCCGCGGCGCTAGCACCGAGCTCCGGCTCCCCCGCCCAACCCGGAAAGCAGCACATCCGTGGCCGGCTCGGAGGACCGCGTGTGCGAACGTGCACGCGTCGACACCGCAGCCATGCCACGCCCCACAGGCAGGGCGGGAGCCGAGGGTACACCCGGAGCGCACCACGTGCCGCCGATATTTCGACTCGATCATCTACGCTTGCGAGGACCTGATGCGTAAACGCTTTTCGATGGTTCTGACCCTGGCCGCCGCGCTCGGCGGTCTGGCGGCCTGTTCGGATCAGACCACGACTCCCGAGGGCACCACGGCGCTAGCCTCGGTCGTCCCGCAGGAGGGCAGCACCGGCGTCAGCCCCACCGCGCCGATCACGATCCGCTTCACCCATGCGATGATGGCCGGCATGGAGCAGTTCATGGCGCTCCACGAGGGGCCGGTCACGGGGACGGCGGTGGAAGGGAGCTGGTCTTGGAACGCCGGCCGCACCGAAGCCACCTTCACGCCGAGGCAACCGCTGAAAACCAGGACGCAGTACACCATCCACGTGGGAGGTGGTATGAAGGACGCCAACGGCCGCGCCGTCGACATGCAGACCCACATGCAGCAGTCGGGCTGTCAGTGGGCTACGGCCGGGATGATGACCGGTGGGATGATGGGTGGTCAAAACGGTCAGGGGATGATGGGGCCGGGGTGGCAACATGCGAACGGGAGCTATGGGATGGTGATGGTGTTCACCACCGCCTGAGCCACTCCACGTTCGAACCTCTGCCAGAGATGGAAGCAGCGGGAGTGCTGCGCGGCATCGTGTATGCTGCGTAACACGCATCCGCCGCTTCCCTCTCCGGTGTCCACCCTGGGCCCCTGGTGACTATCATGCGACCACCCACCCGTGCTGTGCTCCTGATGTTTTTAGGAGGTCTGGCGCTCGCCGGCTGTGACGAGAAGATCCTCTACGAGCCGAGGCCCATCCCGACACCGCCCGCCGGAGCCGCGGACTTCGTTGGCTACAGCGATCAGGCGGAGAAGCTCACCGTCTGCGGGAACTGCCACGTCGGGCAGCAGGAGAACTGGGAAGGCACGGCGCACGCCCGGGCGTGGGCGAGCCTGGTGGCGGAGAACGCGCAGAACCGCGCCGAGTGCCAGGCCTGTCACTCGACGAACACGCTGGGCAACCCCCAGACCGGGTCTCAAGGTGGCTACCTGGGCAGCAAGGAAGCACGCTACCAGGACGTGCAGTGCGAGGGCTGCCACGGGCCCGGCCTCGCGCACGTGCGTCGCCCCGACGGCACACAGCCGCTGGCCCCGATGCGCGTCGGGCTGGACATGACGCAGGGCTGCGGCGAGTGCCACCGCGGCGCGTTCTCTCCCTTCGTGGAGGAGTGGGCGCAGTCCGCACACGGCCGCGTGCCGAACCAGGCGAACCCGGGTGGGCGGGCCGAGTGCGAGGGCTGCCATACCGGCGAGGGCTTCCTGAAGATGCAGGGTGTGCGGGCGGAGTACCTGGAGAAGGATACCGTCCACACCAGCCTGCAGAACAACCTGCCGATCACCTGCGCGACGTGCCACGACCCGCACGACGCCGAGTTCGAGGGGCAGTTGCGCAAGCCCGTCAATACGCCGGACATCGACCAGAACCTGTGCGCGCAGTGCCACAAGCGCACGGTGGAGCCGAACCCGACGTCGCGCTATGGCCTGAGCCCGCACGCGCCCGAGGCCTCCCTGTTGGTGGGCGAGGCCGGGTACTTCTTCCCTGGCACCGAGCTGGACCGGGGGAAGATCCTCGGCACCCACGGGGGCGAGCGCAACCCGCGGCTGTGCGCCACGTGCCACGTGACCTCCTTCAGCACCCAGGTGCAGGGCACGCGCATCAGCACGACGGGCCACCTCTTCAACGCCATCCCCTGTGTGGACGCGCAGGGCCGCCCGCAGCCGCGGGAGGTGCAGTGCGCCGTCACGGCGCAGGCGCGCTCGTTCAAGGGGTGCACCGGCTCCGGGTGCCACGGCACCGACGAGGCGGCCGCCTCGGCGCTGCTGACTGCGGCCGCGCGCCTGCAGCGGCTGGCGACCGAGCTGGAGGAGCTGCTCAAGCAGGTGGACCCGGGGCTCACCGCGCCGGGTGGCGAGATCGATCCGACCAAGCCGACGCTGACGGTGGCGGAGGGTGCATACTTCAACCTGGAGCTGGCACAGTTCCGCGGCGAACTGGAGCAGCTCAACAAGCCGCTCGACCCCACGCGGCCCGGCATCCTCACCTGGGGCTCGGCGGTGCACAACCCGTTCATGATGGAGAGCCTGCTGCTCACCAGCATCGAGCAGGTGGAGAGGACGTACGGTGTGCGTGCCTCACGCACACTCGCTCGCTCCAACCTCCTGTCACAGCCGGTACGGTGACCCGGTTGAGCAGGCTGGTGTGTTGATCATGCCGGGATTGTAGTCGCTCCCGACGATCGGCAGATTGCATCTGTCGGCGCCCACCCCAGGTGCTTCAGGGGGTGGGCGCCGTCTAGGCAAATGCCGGTGTGCAGAGCAAGCAGTCATACGTGTCGGTGCGTCCCGGACGGGACCAGCGCGGTACCTGCCTATCCTCTGTCCATCAGCCGACGGCCCCGCACTCGAGGTAGCCACTCTGCACCGGCAACGAGCAGGAGCGGCACCGCGACGGCCTGGAGCAGCGAGGCGACGCTGGCGCCAGGCGATGCCAACGTCGGGAGTGCCCATGCGTGCTCCCACCGCTCCAACAAGAGCGTTGCCATCGACTCGGCGATGAGCGTCACCACGAGCATTGCCGCAACGAAGAGCATGACCAGCGCCCACGTCGCCCGACCAAGCCAGCGACGATCCTGCGCGGCGAGAGCGACAACCTCGAACGCAATCACGACGAGCAATGCGTGGATGAACGCCGCGGCGGCCGGAAGCCAGAGCACCTCGCGTGCTGCCACTGCGTGAGAGTCCATGACGAGCTGGCGCCCCAGCAACCAGGCTTCCCAGGGCAGGCTCAGCACGAAAGCGCTGAGAAGCACACCTGCCTCAGGGAGGAGGGAAATCCGCCGCGGACTGGGCCGCTCTCCTCGGGCCGTGCTTGGCAGTTGCGCGGGAGCGTCGTGCTTGGTTGCGGACGATCGCATGACGCTACCCGGCATAGGTTGTGATCGCGGCAAACAGCACGAACCCACCCACCAGGAACAGGCTGGCCCAGCGGCTCTCTGGCCCCTGCTGGTGCGCCTGGACAACGATCTCTTCGATCGCGACCGTGAGCAGGATCCCCGCGGTGAAGGCCAGCAGCGCGAACTTCACCGCGTCCGGCTGGCCGCGGACGGCCCAGTAGCCCAGCGTGGTCCCCGCCAGGATCGGCAGCGCGAAGGAGGCGGCGAGCAGCAGCCGCAGCGAGCGGCCGAATCCCTTGCGTCTGAACGTCGCGATGGTGGCGAAGCCCTCCGGGACGTCGGCCGGCACCTGAGCAAGTGCGAGCAGCAGACCGAGAGCCGGGCTGATGATGGAACCGGTGCCGATCATGATCCCGTCACTGAAGAGGTCCACGGAGACGCCGAAGTAGATGCTCCACGGTCCGACTGCGCGTTCACCGGGCAGGTCACCCCCGCGAGTCTGGACGAGGTCCAGCAGCCAGTCGACGGCGATGGCGAAGCCACCACCCGCGAGCAGCGCCAGGAGCATCAGCCATGCGGGCCCGGTGGCCAGCGCCTCCGGCACCAGCTCGATGCCCACCACCGCGAGGACGATCCCCGCGGCTGCGTGGAGCGCGAAGCTCAGCGAGCGTTGCGAAACGCGGAAGAACTCCGCGAGCAGTCCGCCCGCGAAGTTGCCGGCCGCCGGCATCAGTGCCAGCAGCAGCGCCGTCAGGTATCCGCCCACGCCGCCTCCTTTCGGTTCGTCATGACACACGCGGACCGCCCAGCTCCTCAGCCCACCTCGTAGGCCAGCAGGCGCAGCGCGTTGGCGATGACGACCAGGGTGCTGCCCTCGTGCACGAAGACGGCCGGGCCGATGCCGAAGACGCCGGTGGTGGTGGCCAGGATCAGCAGGGCGATGACGCCGAGCGAGATGTAGAGGTTCTGGCGGATGATGCCACGGGCGCGGCGCGAGAGCCCGACGGCGAACGGGAGCCGGCCGAGATCGTCGGCCATGAGTGCGACGTCCGCCGTCTCCAGCGCGACCGCCGTGCCCGCGCCACCCATGGCGATCCCCACCGTGGCGTGGGCGAGCGCAGGCGCGTCGTTGACCCCATCGCCGACCATCGCCACCTGGCCGTGCCGGTCCCGCAGCGCCTTCACCGCCGTCACCTTGTCCTCCGGGAGCAGCTCGGCGCGCACTTCGTCCACGCCCACCTCCCGGCCGATCGCCTCGCCGACGCCGCGGTTGTCGCCGGTCAGCATGACCAGCGGGCGCACGCCGAGCGCGCGCAGCCGGTCCAGCACGTCGCGCACGCCCTCGCGCGGGCGGTCGGCGACGCCCAGCACACCGAGCCAGCGCTCGCCATGGCGCACCGCCATGGTGCTGCGGCCGGCCGCCTGCAGCCGCTCCACCGTCGCCTGGACCTCGCCCGGCACCGGCACCCCCGCTTCCTGCCAGAGCCGGAGCGTGCCGATCTCGACCGTGCTGCCCGCCACCGTCGAGCGTACCCCGCGGGCGGTCAGACTCTCGAGCTCACCGGCGTCGGGCAGGTCGAGTCGCTGCTGCGCCGCGTACCGCACCACCGCCTGCGCCAGGGGATGCTGCGAGTGCCGCTCCACGGCCGCGGCGACGGACAGCAGCTCCTCGGATGTCACCCCGGGCGCCGGAGCGACATCGGTGACCTGCGGCTCGCCCTCGGTCAGCGTGCCCGTCTTGTCGAGCGCGACCGCGCGTACGGTCCCCAGGTTCTCCAGGTGTGCGCCGCCCTTGACCAGCACGCCGCGGCGGGCGGCCTGCGCGATGCCCGCGAGCACCGCCGAGGGCGTACCCAGCGCCAGCGCGCAGGGCGAGGCGGCGACCAGCAGCGCCATGCCGCGGTAGAAGCTCGTGGACCAGTCCCAGAGCCCCAGGAGCGGCGGCAGCACGATCAGCAACACGTCCGCCGCCAGCACGGCGGGCACGAAGACGCGCTCGAACCGCTCGGTGAAGCGCTGGGTCGGCGCCTTGCCCGTCTGCGCCTCCTCTACCAGCTGGACGACCCGGTCCAGCGTGCGGTCGCCGGCGGCGCGCGTGGTTTCGACCTGCAGCGCGCCGTCGCCGTTGACGGTGCCGGCGAAGACCTCCGCTCCCGGCTCCTTCTCCACGGGGACGGACTCGCCGGTGATCGGCGCCTGGTTGACGGCGGAGCGGCCCTGCCGCACCACCCCGTCCACCGGGATGCGCTCGGCCGGGCGGACCAGGACGACCTCCCCGCGCTCGACCTGCTCCACCGGGAGCTCCACGGCACTTCCGCCCCTGAGCACCGTAGCGACGGGGGGCGCAAGATCCGCCAGCGCGCGGATCGCGTTGCGGGCCCGGCCCAGCGCGTAGTGTTCCAGCGCATGCGCCAGCGAGAAGAGGAAGAGCAGGAACGCACCCTCGGCCCACTCCCCCAGGACGGCGGCGCCGAGCGCCGCCAGCAGCATGAGCAGGTCGATGTCGAAGGTGACGCGGCCGGTCCGGAGCGTGCCCACCCAGTGCCGCACCAGGTCGAAGCCGCCGAAGCCGTAGGCCGCGCCGTAGAGCGCGATCGCGGCCGGGCGCGGGAGCCCCAGCCAGCGCTCGCCCACCCAGGCCAGCACGAGCAGCGCGCCGGCCACCAGGCTCCAGACCAGCTCCTGGTTGCGGCGGTACCAGCCGGCCGCCTCGGGTACCGGCTCCTTCGGACGGCAGCAGGCGGGACCGGCCTCTGCCGTTACGGGTGGCGCCGACAGGTAGCCCATGCGGGCCAGCTCGGCGCGGACCCGCTCCGGCGACGCGCGCTCCCGCTCGAACTCCACGCCCACGCGCTGAGCCGCCAGGTTGACGGAGGCGGAGAGCACTCCATCGACCGCCTGCAGCCCTGCCTCGATGCGACGGGCGGCGTCCTCCCCGTCGATCGCGCGCAGCGGCAGCACGGCATGGCCGTAGTCGCGCGTCACCTCCTCGCCCGCCTCCACCGCCAGTCTCCGCACCTCGTCTTCGGAGAGCAAGGTGGCATCGTAATGCAGGCAGAGCAGCGACGTGCGCGAGGCTTCCCGCGAGACCAGGTGGCTGTCGAGGATCCCGGGTACGGCCTCCAGGCGCCCTTCCAGCCGGGCGACACAGGCATCGCGGGCATCCGGGACCTCCGGGAGCAGGACCGGCAGGTCCAGGCGCAGTCGTTCCGTCATCGTGCCATCCTGGTTTCAGGTCGCGTGACCCGCGGCATGGTCGTCCGAGCACAGCAGTCCCGCTCCGCCTGCCGCGGTGGGCAGGGCACGCTGCCATAGGAGCAGAAGACACAGCAGTCCCCGTCCTTCGGCCGCAGCCGCGCCCCACACCGCGTGCACTGGTAGAAGAACCAGCAGGCGTCGGTGGGCATCCCTTCCTCATGCTCCGCCCCGCACGCGGGGCAGCGCAGTATCGATGTCAGCTCCATGGTGCTCCCTGAAATGAGGGTCGGCCGCGATGGGGACGGGGTCCCCACCGCGGCCAGCGACGTCACAGCTCCTGCTCTCCCTCGTGCAGCGTCATGATCCGTACGGCGCGTTCCACCGGGAGCACGAAGATCATCCCGTCGCCGTAGCGCCCGGTATGCGCGGCGCGGGCGATGGCGGTGATCGCCCCCTCCACCTGGGCGTCGTGCAGCACGGTCTCCAGGCGGACCTTGTCCGAGAAATCCTCCAGTTCCTGCTCCCGGCTCCGCGGCAGCAGCTCGGCCCGGTCGCGGCCGAAGCCGCCGACCTCGGTCACGCTCATGCCCGGGAAGTGCTCGATGCCCTCGAGCGCGAGGGTGACGTCGTCCAGCTTGTGCGGCTGGACGTAGGCAAGGACCAGCTTCATGGCGTCTCCTTCTCCAGGGCGCCGCCCGGCCAGAGCCCGTGGCCCGGCCGGAGCGGCGGAAGGTGGAAGGCGCAGGCACCCGGGGCCGGATGCCTGCGCCGCTCATGTTCAGACGTGCGCCAGCTCCAGCTCGTCCGTCCGCCCGGTCTCCAGCGGCCGGTCGGCGTTCCTGCGCTCGAAGAGGCGGTAGAGCAGCGGCAAAACCAGCAGGGTGAGCAGCGTGGCGGTGAGCAGCCCGCCGATCACCACGGTGGCCAGCGGCCGCTGCACCTCGGCGCCCGCGCCGTGCGCGATGGCCATGGGCACGAAGCCGAGCGCGGCCACCAGCGCCGTCATCAGCACGGGCCGCAGCCGCGTCATCCCGCCCTCGCGCACCGCCTCGTCCAGCGGGCGGCCCTGGCGCCGCAGCTCGTTGATGTAGCTGACCATCACCACGCCGTTCAGCACCGCGATGCCGAAGAGGGCGATGAAGCCCACGCCGGCCGAGATGCTGAAGGGCATCCCCCGCAGCAGCAGCGCGAAGACGCCACCCACCGTGGCCAGCGGGATGCCGGTGAAGACCAGCGCCGCCTGCCGCAGCGAGTTGAAGGTGGCGAAGAGCATCAGGAAGATGAGCAGCAGCGAGAGCGGCACCACCAGCAGCAGCCGGCGGGTGCCGCGCTCCAGGTTCTCGAACTGGCCGCCGAACTCCACCCGGTAGCCGGGCGGCAGGCGCACGCTGCCATCCGCGAAGAGCTGCTCCACGTCCTCGACGAAGCCGCCGATGTCGCGGCCGCGCACGTTGCCCTCCACCAGCACCAGGCGGCTGCCGTTCTCGTGGCTGATGTCGGCGGGGCCCTGCACCGTCTCGATCCGTGCGAGCTGCCCCAGCGGCACGCGCTCGCCGCCGGGCGCGCTGACCAGCAGCGCGGCGATCGTCTGCGGGTTCCGGCGCACTCCCTCGGGGAAGCGCACCGTGAGCGCGAAGCGGCGCTGGCCTTCGAGGACCGTGCTCGCCTCGGCGCCCCCCACCGCCTCCACCGTCTCCATCACCTCGGCGGCGTTGATGCCGTAGCGGGCGAGCTGCTCCGGCAGCACGGTGATCTGCAGCTGCGGCAGCCCGGAGAGCTGCTGCGCCTTGAAGCCGGTGGCGCCCTCCAGCCTGGAGACGGCGGCCACCGTCTGGTCCGCGCTGCGCTTGAGGACGTCGAGGTCGTCGCCGTAGATCTTGATGGCCAGGTCGCTGCGCACGCCGGCGATCAGCTCGTTGACCCGCAGCTCGATCGGCTGGCTGAAGCTGAAGACCATCCCCGGGATCTTCTCCAGCTCCTCCGACATGGCGGCCTCCAGCTCCTCCTTGCTGCCCGCCTTCGTCCACTGCTCCTTCGGCTTCAGCGTGACGATGACGTCGCTGATGTTGACCCCCATGGGGTCGGTGGCGATCTCGGCGCGACCCGTCTTGGAGACGATGTCCGCGAGCTCGTCGGGGAAGGCCCGCAGCAGCCGCTTCTCCACCAGCGTGGACTGCCGCACCGACTCCTCCAGCGAGACGCTGGGCAGCCGCAGCACCTGCAGCGCGAGCGACCCCTCATCGAGGCGCGGGATGAACTCCGAGCCCAGGAAGGGGAAGGCGATCAGGGCGGCCACCACCAGGGCGCCCGCGGTGGCGAGCACCCGCTTCCCGTTCCCCAGCGTCCACTCCAGCGCGGGACGGTAGAGCGAGCGTGCCCGGCGCATCAGCCAGACGTCCTTCTCCACCACCTTCCCCTTGAGGAAGAGCGAGATCAGCACCGGCGTGAGCAGGAAGGTCAGCACCAGGGAGCCGATCAGCGCGAAGACCACGGTCAGCGCCATCGGCCGGAACATCTTCCCCTCCACCCCCTGCAGCGAGAGGATGGGCAGGTAGACGAGGATGATGATGCCGATGCCGAAGAGGATGGGACGGGCCACCTCGGCGGTGGAGTCGAGCACGGTGCGCAGGAAGCCCTTCTTCTCGTCGTCGTGCTCGGCCAGGTGGCGCATCGAGTTCTCCACCATCACCACCGAGCCGTCCACCACCAGGCCGAAGTCGATGGCGCCCAGGCTCATCAGGCTGCCCGCGATGCCCGCTTTCAGCATGGCGCTGAAGGCGAAGAGCATGGAGAGCGGGATGGCGGCGGCCACGATCAGCGCCGCGCGCAGGTTGCCCAACAGCAGGAAGAGCACGGCGACCACCAGCACCGCGCCCTCCAGCAGGTTCTTCTCGACCGTGCGGATGGTGCGGTCCACCAGCTCGGTGCGGTCGTAGAAGGGCGCCAGCGAAACGCCCTTCGGCAGCGTGGCCGCCGCGGCGCGGAAGCGCTCCTTGACCGCGTCCACCACGGTGCGCGAGTTCTCGCCCATGCGCATCATGACGATGCCGGTGACCACCTCGCCGCGCCCGTTGTGCGTGACCGCGCCCTGGCGGATGGTGTGGCCGATGGCCACCTCGGCGAGGTCGCCCACGCGCACGGGCGTGCCGCCGCGACTGGTCACCACCACGTTGCGGATCTGCTCCAGGTCCTGCACCTGGCCGACGCCGCGCACGATGAGCTGCTCGGCGCCCTGCGTGATGTAGCCGCCGCCCGCGTTCTGGTTGTTGCGGGCCACGGCCTCCAGCACCTGGTCGAGCGTGAGGTCGTACTGCACCAGCGCCTCGGGGCGCACCAGCACCTGGTACTGCTTCTGGTAGCCGCCGAAGGAGTTGACCTCCGCCACGCCGGGCACGCCGCGCAGCTGGGGGGCGACCACCCAGTCCTGCAGCGTGCGCAGCTCGGTGGCGTCGGCCTTCCCCTCGACGATGTACTGAAAGATCTCGCCCAGGCCGGTGGAGATGGGGCCCATCTCCGGCGTGCCGAAGCCCGCGGGGATCTCGTCCTTCGCCTCCTGCAGGCGCTCCTGCACCTGCTGGCGCGCGAAATAGATGTCGGTGCCCTCCTTGAAGATCACGGTGACCTGCGAGAGCCCGAACTTGCTGATGGAGCGGATCTCCTCCAGCTCCGGCAGCCCGAACATGGCCAGCTCCACGGGCAGCGTGATCTGCCGCTCCACCTCCAGCGGGCTCAGTGCGGGGGCGTTCGTGTTGATCTGCACCTGCACGTTGGTGACGTCCGGCACCGCGTCGATCGGCAGGCGCAGCATCGACCAGACGCCGACGCCGACGAGCAGCGCGGTGGCCGCCAGCACCAGCAGGCGGTTCTTGAGCGCGAAGGCGATGACCTGTCTCATGGCCCGCCCCCCTCAGTGGCCGTGCTCGCCGATCTCGCCCTTGGCGAGCTCGGAGCGCAGCGCGAAGGCGCCGGCGGTGACGATGCGGTCTCCCGGCTTGAGGCCCGCCCGGACCACCATGCGGTTGCCGTCCACCGCCTCGCCGACCTCCACCGGGCTGGCGCGGAACTCGCCCGGCCGGTCGCCGGGGACGAAGACGACCTTCCGCCCCTCCAGCTCCTGCAGCGCCTCCTGCGGCACGACCGCCACCCGGCTGCCGCCGCCGACCTGGATGGTGGCCGTCGCGAACATCCCGGGCTTCAGCTCGCCGCCCCGGTTCTGGATCTCCACGCGCGCGTCCACGGTGCGCGTCTGCGGGTCGAGCACGGAGCCGACGAAGACGATCCGGCCCGGGAAGCTGCGCCCCGGGTAGGCGGTGGTGGTGACCTCCGCCGCCTGGCCGATCCGCACCCGCGCGAGGTCGCGCTCGAAGATGTCCAGCTCGATCCAGACGTCCTCCAGGCTGGCGACGGTGAAGAGCGTGTCCGAGGGGCTCGTCATCTCGCCCAGGCTGGCGTGCCTCGCCACCACGGTGCCGCCGAACGGCGCCGTCACCGCGAACTGAGCGCCGCTGCCATGGCCGGCGCCCAGCACGCGCAGCCGCTCGCGCGCGCTCTGCAGCGCGGCCTCGGCGCGGCGCAGCTCGGCCTGCGCTGCCAGCACCTCCTTGCGGCTGGAGATGCCCTGCGCCTCCAGGCGGGCCTCGCGCTCGTGGTTCTCCCGGGCGATCCTCGCCAGCGCCTCCGCCTCGTGCTCCTCGGCGCGGATCTGCCCGATCTCGGCGCTCTCCAGGATCGCCAGTGCCTGCCCACCGCGCACCTGCTGGCCGATGTCGGTGCGCAGCGCCACCACGCGCCCATGCGTGCGCGGGCCGATGTGGCTCACCCGATCCGCGTCGTAGGTGATGGCGCCGGTCACCGGCAGCCCGCTCGTCTCGATGCTGCCAACCGTACCCACCTGGATGCCGGCCACCGCGACGGCCGCGGTATCCAGCACCACGGCGTCGGTCTCTCCCTCCGCGTGGCCTGCTTCCCCGACGGCAGACGTCTCCTCCGTTCCTTCGGCCGGCGTTTCGGCCGTGCCGTCGCCGCACGCGGCAGCCCCGCCCAGCACCAGGGCGAGCAGCCCCGCGCCGAGCAGCAGGCGGCGGGGCGTTCCAGATCTATCGTTCATGGGGTGGCCCTCTCGGCTCGGGGGGTGAGTGCGGCGGAAGCGTCCAGCGTGGCGGTCGCGGCCTGCAGCGCGACCAGCGCGCGCCGCTCGGCCAGCCACGCGTCCCAGTAACCGGTCTCCGCGTCGAGGAGCTGGTTACGGACCAGCAGCAGCGTGGCCAGGTTGATCTTGCCCGCGCGATAGGCCATCTCCAGCAGGCGCTGGTTCTGGCGGGCGGGTTCCAGCACGTCCTGCTGGTAGATGCGCGCTTCCTCGTGCGCCGTGCGGTAGGAGCGCACCGCGTCCTCCACCTCGGTGCGCACCTGCAGCTCGGTGGCACCACGCTGCAGCCGGGCCTGCTCGGCCTCGGCGGCGCGTGCCGCCACCTCACCCTGGTTCCGGTTCCAGAGCGGAAGCCCCAGGTTGACGCCGAAGCCCAGGCGCGGACTGCCGCCGGCGGGATCCCGCTCGGCCAGCGCGCCCAGGCGCAGGTTCGGGATGGCCGCGCGCTGCGCGAGTTGGGCGAGCGCGCGGCGCTGCTCCACGGCGCGAGCAGCGGCGTGCAGGTCCGGCCGCCGCTCCAGCGCCCGCGCGAGCAGCGAATCGGCATCCAGCTCACTCGGCGAAGGCCCGGCCGGCACCGCGTCCTGCAGCCGCACGACGGTGTCGGGGCCGATCCCGAGCTGACGCTGCAACGCCAGCCGGGCGCTCACCGCCTCGCGCTCCGCGCCGAGCACGCGCGCCCGGGCGCGGCCCAGCTCGATCTCCGCGAGGTTGGCGTCCAGCGTGCTGATCTCGCCCTCCCTCGCCTGCGTGCGCGTGGCCTGCAGCAGCTGCTGGTTCAGCCGCGCGATCTCCCGCGCCACCTCCAGGCGCCGCGCCGCGGCGAGCGCCGTGTAGTAGGCCTCGCTTGCAGCGGTGAGCGCGGTGCGGGCCGCGTTCCGCACGGCGGCGTCGGCCCGCTCGGAGCCCCGGCGCGCGGCGCGGATCCGCAGCCCCCGCTGCCCGGCCCACTCGACCTCCTGCCCCACGAAGAGTTCGTAGTCACGCAATCCGCCCGCCGCCGCGCCGGGGGTGCGCAGCTCGACGTCGGGGTTGAAGCGGTAGACGCGCGCCTGGCGCAGCTCGCCGCGCGCGATCGCGCTCTCCTGACGGTCGGCCAGGAAGGCGGGGTTGCGGGTGAGCGCCAGCCGCTGCGCCTCGGCGAGCGACAGCGTCACGGTATCCCCGCTGGCCGCCGGCGGGGGTGAGACGACCTGCGCCGTGGCCCCGCTCGCCGCAGACGCGGCGAGCAGCAAGGCCAGGACGCAGGCGTTCAGGAACGGGTTCGGTTCCATCATGCCCATGGCTTGCCCGGCCCGCGGCGTGGCCGCCGCACAAGGAGCGTGCTGCCGGGCACACGGCCACTCAGGCCGGAGCGTTCAGTTGTGTGGGATGCGATCGGTTCGCCGATCTCCCGGACACCCACGGTGCCGGGCAGGCGCAGGCTGCGCCTACGGCGAGAGGTGGGCTTACGCCCGGGGAGGACGGAAGAGGTGGCGCGCCGCCTGGCCGGGATGCGATTCCGGCTCCGGGAAGGCGACCTGCGCCAGGGCGAGCACGACGCCCAGGCCAGGCGGCTCCGGCAGCGTCGCGGCGTGCTGGTGCGTGCAGTGGTCCGTCACCCCACCGTGCTGGTGGCCGGGACCGGGATTGTGCGGGACGTCCGGTGCCTGCTCGCCGCCGAGCGCGGCGGTCGCGGCGTGCAGGTGCACCCGCGCCGCGGTGGCTGCCAGGTGGTGCACCTCGCCCTCGCGGGCCAGCCCGGAGGCGGGCTCCAGCAGCGAGTAGCCGCTGGTGAAGACCAGCAGCAGCAGCGCCACCAGGGCGCGCAGGCGGCGCAGCCGACGGCTCACGGCGCGCCCTCCGCCGCCGCGTCGTAGCGGACGCACCCGGGAACGCCGCACGCCACCTCCAGCAGGATCGCGTCGGAGAGGCCGAGCAGGGAGGCGACGCGCTCGTCCGCCAGCCGGTAGAAGGCGTAGCGCCCCCGCGGCTCGCGCACCACCAGCCCGCAGTCGAGCAGGCAGGCCAGGTGGTTGGAGGCGTTCGACTGCGTCAGCCCCGTCCGCTCCACCAGCTCCGAGACGCTGCGCGCCCCCTCCCGCAGCGCCTCGATAATCGATAGGCGCGAGGGATCGGCGAAGCCCCGGAAGAGCTTGGCCTTGAGCGTGAGCGACTGGACGGCGTCGGTCGGGAGCACGGGAAGCCTGGGCAAACGGCTTGCGCATCAGCATCCGCTGATACATCATCCATCAGCGAACAATGATACGGGCCATGCCTGGGCAAGTCAAGGACTCGTCGTGGCGAGGCTGACGCCGAACGGCGAACACCGAGAACAGGGACCTGGGAAACGGGCGATGAACGCAGCGGAAGCGATCCGGTACCGGGTGATCGGGATGGACTGCGCGCACGATGCGGCCGAGATCGAGGCGGCCACGAGCAGCCTGGAGGGCGTGGCGGCCGTGAAGGTGTCGGCCGCCACCCACTCCTCACGCTCCACGCCGACGGTCCGCCGGCGCGGCGGCCGGAGGTGGAGGCGGCCGTCCGGCGCCTGGGCTACCAGCTGCAGGCTCTGGATAGCGCGCGGGGCAGTGAGTCGGGAGTGGACGACCTGCCGCGCGATCTCGCTCATCTCACGTCGGCCTACCGGCGCGCGCTCTGGGCGGTGGTGCTGCTGAACGTGGGCTACGGGCTGGTCGAAATGGTGGGCGGCTTCCTCTCGGGGTCTCAGGCGCTGAAGGCGGACGCGCTCGACTTCCTGGGCGATGGCCTCATCACCTTCCTCGGCCTGCTGGCCATCGGCTGGAGCTTCGCCTGGCGCGCCCGCGCGGCGCTGATCCAGGGGCTCTTCCTCGGCACCTGGGGCTGGGGGTGCTGGCGACGACCGCCTACCGGGTACTGGTGCTGAGCCAGCCGGCGGCGGAGTTGATGGGGATCCTGGGACTCGTGGCGCTGTTGGTGAACGTGGCTGCCGCCGTCGTGCTGATCCCGCACCGCGCGGGCGATGCAAACGTGCGCGCCGTGTGGCTCTTCTCGCGCAACGATGCCATCGGCAACGCCGCCGTGGTGCTCGCCGCAGGGCTGGTCGCGTGGACGGGGACACCCTGGCCGGACCTGGTGGTGGCGGTAGTGATCGCGGGGCTCTTCCTGCACTCCGCCTGGGCGATCGTGCAGGATGCGCGGGCTGATCTACGAGAGACGCCGGGCTGACGCGGTGGCCGCGGGATAACTGCGATCAGGGAGAGGGCGCACTGCAAGACCTTTGGCGGCACGGAAGACCCCGAATCCGGTAGCTGGCTCGCCTGCTCCATGATCGCGGTCCCGCGGGCCAGCCACACCGGACGGGGCTCCCCTGCGCCGCCGGCGTAGGTGCGACGTCTCGGCGCACACCGTCCCCTCGTGTGCCCACCGCAGCCGCTTCCTCGCCCCTCGCCTCGCGTGTGCGCCAGCGCAGTCACGTTGTCCCAGGCCCCCTCGCCCCGGAGGTGGCGAGAGGACCTCCCCTCGGCTTCCTTGCCACTGAGTGGTTCAGAAACCTCGCGGCGCAGCGACGCCGGCTGTCGCTGGCTTCTCGGCGCGATAGAGCGAGAGGGTTCCGAATGCGGTGGCGAGATGACCCTGCTCGACTACCGGGTCAAACCCCGCCCCTTGAAACACGCGTGGCAGCACACCGGCTACGTTCTCGCCCGTGGTAGCAAAGCCGTCCAGCAGCTGCACCGCGACGAACGCCAGGCGCATCAACACGTTCTGCGGCCTCCCCCAGTCCGCGACGTGAAGCGAGCCGCCGCGTCGCAGCACACGGAACACCTCGCGTGCCACGGAGCGCTTTGCCTCAGCGGCCAGGTGGTGGAACAGCAGGCTGGTCACCACCCGGTCGAATGATCCGTCCGCGTAGGGAAGCGCGGTGGCATCACCCTGAGCGAGGCGCAGCACGGTGCCAGCGCTCTCAGCCTTCCTGCGGGCGATCTCCAGGACGTCTGGGTCGGCATCGATCCCGATCACCTCGGCCTCCGGCACGGCCTGCTGGAGGAGGATCGTCAGTGTTCCGGTGCCGCAGCCCAGATCGAGCACCCTGGATCGTGGCTGGACGTCAGCCTGTGCAACCAGACGCGTGCGGAAGGTCGACTCGCGCATTGTCCAGCGCATCAACGGGTCGTAGAGGGGCGTCAGCACACGGTGGCTGAGCGCGGGTCGATAGTCGTGCTCGGTAGACATCGCTCTGCCTCCTGGAGCGCGGGCTGGCGTGTGGGACCACGGCGGGTGCGCACCGCAGCCGAGCAGTTGTGGGATGCCCGCCCCGTCCCGGTGATCGCCAGCCATGTGTGACTGTCCGGCTCAACTCCCGGGCGACCGCGGACGAAGATTGAAGGTGGGACGTGAAGCAGGCGTGAATCCGGGATGAGAACCTCTTCATTCCGCGACGGCGAACCATCACAGGGCATCCAGCGGCTTGCGTTCCCTGCATCTCTTTGCAAGGTTGTGGGCAGCCCTCGCTCTATGCGGGGTAAAACGAACCCAGGCAGGGACACCCTGCCTGGGCCAGGCGCCAGGCAATCCCGGGAGGAGGCGTTCGCATGCGTGTTCTGGTGATCGAGGACGATAAGAAGGTGGCGAGCTTCCTCGCGCGTGGGTTGCGCGAGGAGGGCTACGCCGTGG
>ERZ1066122.413-NODE-413-length-45479-cov-10.122710_pt1 | contig 45479 bp, 41 predicted proteins | sample MGYA00382769_ERZ1066122 | MGnify/ENA primary metagenome ERZ1066122 (study PRJEB33369, sample SAMEA5778352) | biofilm metagenome | biome: Industrial cooling water; feature: Water cooling tower basin; material: Biofilm | place: United Arab Emirates | collected... | reverse complement strand
GGCGGCGGGAGTGATGTGTTTCGGCTTCGGCGCTTGGAAGCGGTGAAAGCGAAGCGATGAGTGAGGTTCCGCGCCCCGACGATACCCCGCCCGGCCTCTATGACGAGGCCGGCAACGCCCGCTTCTTCGCCGATCCGGCGATGGACCGCTTTGTCGCCGTGGTGATGAACATGGCGCAGGAAATGTGGGTGCAGGAAGAACGGCTGCTGGCGCTGGAGGAAGCGCGTGGCGCAGCGCCCGTCGATCGCGAGGCGAAGCTGAAGGCGTTTCTGGACCGCGTGTTCGCACCGATCAGGGGCGCCTAAACGCCCGCCGCCACCGGGTTGAAGCCCATCAGTTCCTGGTTGCCCATCGGCGCGCTGGCCGGCACCAGCGCGTCGGGGTCCATCGCCTGGGTGACCTCGCCCTGCCGGCGTGACATCGCCTGCATCGTCTCGCAGCGCACCCGGCGCGCGGCTTCATAGCGGGCGAGGGCGGCTGGAATGTCGCTTTCGAGCGCCAGGCAGCGGGCCAGCGCCCAGCCGTCCTCGATCGCCATCGCCGCGCCCATGCCCAGGAAGGGCAGCATGGCGTGGGCGGCGTCGCCCAGCAGCGTCACCCGGCCGGCGCTCCAGCACGGCAGCGGCGTGCGGTCATAAAGGCCCCACTTGATGATCGAACGGGCCTGCCGGATCAGGCCGGTCACGTCCGGATGCCAGTCAGGAAAGGCGGCGCTCACCTCCGCGATGCTGGCGGGCAGGGACCAGCCTTCGGGCACTTCCTCCCCGGTTTCGGCCAGACCAGCGCAATTGACCACCGCGCCGCCCTGCATCGTGTAGCGGTTGAAGGTGCGCTTCGGCCCGATGAAGATGGCGCTGCGGCCCTGGCCCATGAAGGGAGCGGCCGCAGCGGCGGGCACCAGGAAGCGATAGGCGACATGGCCGGTGAAGCGCGGGGCGTCGCCTGGATGCAGCAGGGTCCGCACCGCCGAACGCACGCCATCGGCGCCCACCAGCAGCGTGCCGCTGGCCGTGCTGCCATCGGCAAACTGCGCGGTGACCCCGCGCTTGTCCTGCTCCAGCCCCACCAGCCGCCGACCGGTGAACAGCGGCACGCGCAGCCGCGCGGCAGCCGCGAGCAGCACCGCCTGCAGATCGGCGCGATACATGTGCCGCACGATATCGGCCGCGCCATCGTCGGGCGTGCCGTCGCCGGGATCGGGCGCACCCATCAGCAGGCGGGCGGTGCGGTAATGGAGGAAGGGCAGGGCGCCGGCCGGGCAGGCGCGCGCTGCCACATCGGCCTGAAGCCCCAGATCGCGGAACACATGCTGGGCGCCGCGCCCCAGCGTGAGGCCGGCGCCGGTTTCCTTGAGTTCGCTGGCCGCTTCGAACAGCTGCACCGGCAGCCCGGCGCGGGCCAGCGCAATGGCAGTCACCAGCCCGCCCAGCCCCGCGCCAATGATCAGGATCATCGTTCGAGTTCAATCAGTTCGTAGCGGTTCATCATATAGCCGTCGATGCTGCCATAGACGAGGATGCAATCATCGTCGGCGGTGACGAAGATGTCGTAATCGGGGTGGGTCTTGCCGCCCATGCCGTCGGCGCTGTCGTCCACGAAGCGGAAATGGCGACATCTGAAGGTGCCGGCGGCCACCGTCTTCTCGGTCTCGCCGACATATTCGAGAGTGATCTTCACCTCGGCGATCAGCGGCGGGGTGGCGCCGCGGTGATCGGGCGAGGGCAGGAACACCCGCATCAGCCGGCGATGCGGTCCCCTGGACACATCCATGGCGCGAGCCAGATAGCCATCGCCCACCACTGGGTGGGTGCCGAAGGCATCGAACGCGCCTTCCGCCGGGCGGCTCTGGGAGATGCGGCCCAGCGACGGGCTCTCGCTTTCGCATTCCAGGGTGCCGGTGGCCGGATCGTGGCGCATCCAGCCCGAACCCATATAGGCATCGCCCACGGTGAGATGCACGTGCAGGTTCAGCGGCACCATGCCGGGGCCAAGGTGATAGATCACGTCGCGCAGTACGGTGGGATCGGGTTCCTCGATCTCGCAGCTGGCGCGCAGGATCACGCTGCCATCGCCGTGATGGGTAAACTTGAAGCGCTCCCGCCCGCGTTCCATGCCCTCCATGCCCGGCTTCATGCTGGTGTAGCGGATGGTGCCAGCGACCGTGCGATGCTTCATATCACGCCTGCCTTCGCCAGTTTTTCAATGACATCGCGCTGCATCTTCACGAACATTTCGCGATCCGGCACACGCGGCTTGCCGTCCGCGCCCAGCATCAGGTTGCCGGCCTGGAACTGGGCGGCGGCCTCCCCATAGGCCGGCGCGAACAGGCCGGGGCGCTGGCGGGCGAGGCTGTTGACCATGGCTGGCTGACGCCGCTGCTCGCGGCTGTGCTCGATGTCGATCTCGGCAAAGGCGGTGAAGGTCTCGCCACTGCCGGATTGTGCCAGCAGCTTGCCCGATGGCGCCACCACCTGGCTGTTGCCATCGGCGCTCATCAGCGGCATCGCCGTGCCCTCGATCCCGGCGGTGTTGGCCGACACCACCCAGGCCATGTTCTCGAAGGCGCGGGCGCGCTTGGCGATGTCCTTGGCGGTGGCGAGCGGCGAGCCGATTTCCGAGCTGGAATGGCAGAAGAGCTCGGCACCCTTGAAGGCCAGCACGCGGGCGATTTCGGGATAGAGGATTTCCTCGGAGGCAATCGCCGCCAGCCGGCCGATCGCCGTGTCCGCCACCGGGAACAGCGCATCAGGGCCATGCGCATCGATATAGCGATCGAGCACATCGTGCGGCGAGGGTGCGAACATCGACAGCAGGCGGCGATAGCGCAGGACCACGTCGCCGGATGGCGCCACGATGAAGCTGGTCTGGAAATAGAAATCGGGGAACGCTCTGTCGGTCTCATAGGCGTTGCCGGCGATGAACAGGCCGAGCCGCTGGGCGATGCCGCCCAATGCCGCATATTCCGGGCCATCGGCGGCAAAGCCGGCGCGCGCGGCGAAATCGGGGATGGAGATGCGCCCGGGATAGGAGGTGAAGAGATATTCCGGCAGCACCACCAGCTTCACCGGTGAACCGCCATATTGTTCGATGAAGATCCGCGCGGAACGGATCTTGCCTTCCAGCGCGGCGATCTGGCCCGCGATCTGGGCGCGGGCAGCGGCCACGTCGCTGGCCCGCTCGATGCTCTGGGCGGTGAGTTGCAGGGCAACGGCGGTGTAGGGGGCTATCGCCATGTCAGTCCCCTCCCAGGCCCAGCACGCCGGGGTTCATCAGGCCATCGGGATCAAGCTCCCGCTTCAGCGCGCCCAGCAGCTGCCACAGCGCCGGATCGTGGCTGGCCTTGAGCGGATAGGTGCGGGCGATCTGCAGGTGAATGGCGCCCAGCGCCTGGAAGGCGACGATGATCTCGCCGCGCAGCTTGTGCACCAGCGCCGTCGCGTCCGGGTTGGCGCCGAAGCCCTTGAGTTTCGCCAGATGGGCCGGCTCCACGGCGTGCCGGTGCAGCGGATTGAGCGCTTCGGGCCAGAAGAACACCGGCTCGATCAGGCAGGCCTGCGGGCTGACCGCGGCGAGCATGGCGCCGGCCTCCACCCCCAGCCGGGCCATCGCATCGGCGTGGGCGGCATAGATGGCCTGCACGGCGTTCCAGCCCTCGATCAGCCGGGAGTGTGGCAGGAAGCCGTGCACCGGCACCCAGCGCTCGCCATTGGGCCCAACCATCGAGTTGACCGGCGGGAAGGGATTGGCGCGCAATATCTTGGGGATGGAGTTTTCCACCGCCGTGCCGCCGGCGGCCGCCACGATGCGGTTGATTTCGGCGATGTCAGCCTCCGCCTCGGCCTCGCGGCGGCGTTCGGCGATGCAGTGCAGCGAGAAGGGCACGCCTTCAAGGAAGCCACGCCCGGCCAGCGCCACCCTGGCGCCTTCCTTCAGCCCCTTCAGCAGCGAGCCCTGCGCCTTCATCATGGTGACCAGCGATTTCGCATCGCTGGCCAGGCTTTCGCGCTTCATACGCTGGGATTGCAGGAAGGGATCGAAGCCGAAATTCTCGGTCGCCAGGCCTTCGCGGGCGATGCCGGCCATGGCGGCGAGGATCTGGTCTGCCGTGTCGAAGGCATAGCTGCCATAGGCGCAGCGACCTTCCTTCACCAGCCGCAGCGTGACGCGGGCCTTCACGCCGAAGGCGCCGCAATCGGCGGCGAACAGCCCGGTGACGTCCGGGCCATAGGGGCGGAAGAACGGGCTGCCGGTGGAGACGATGCGGCCATCGGCGAGCACGACATCGAAGCTGAGTGCCGAATCGACCACGGTGCCGGCGCCGGCCCCCCAGAACACACCATTCTGGCTCATGCCGCCGCCCACCGTGGCGTTGATGCCCGACAGCGTGCCCCAGCAGCGCACGCGATAGCCCCTCGGCTGCAGGAAACGGCGCAGCGCATCCCAGCTGATACCGGCTTCCACCGTCACCGTCATGTCGGCTTCATTGAGCGCGATCACGCGGTTCAGCCCGGCGGTGTCGATCAGGATGAAGCGCGGGGTGGGGGAGAGATAGCCGCCGGTATAGCTCATGCCGCCGCCGCGCGGCACGATGGCAATGCCCTCTGCCGTGGCCGCCGCGATGCCGGCCGCCAGTTCCTCCACCGTGTCAGGCCGGAACACCGTCAGCGGCTCCGGCCCGGCGGCATAGACATCATGGGCGAACAGCGTGCGCGCCTGCGCATCGCGGATCAGCGTGTGGGCCGGCACTGAGGCATCGAGGCCGCTGCGGGTGAGGGTGGCGGCGGTCATGCACTGGCCTCCTTCGCGGTGAAGACAGGATAGCGGCCGAGCGTGAGCAGCAGCAGCGCGCCGGCCACGAACAATATGGTGGCGGCCATCAGCATCTGGTCATAGCTGCCGGTGGTGTCGCGGATGCGGCCATAGAGCACCGGCGAGATGGCCGAGAAGATGCCGAACGGCATGTAGAGCATGCCGTAGATCTTGCCATAATGCGCCATGCCGAAATAGCGGCTGGCCAGATAGGCGATTAGATCGGATTCGGCGCCGGCCGCAAAGCCGAGCAGGAAGGCCGAGGCCCAGACCATCGGCTCGCTGGTGCTGCTGCCCATCAGCCAGAAACAGGCCAGCGCCGGGATGGACAGGATCGGCAGGCACACCAGCGGCGCCCATATGCGATCGAGCAACCAGCCGGTAACGATGCGGCCCGACAGCAGGGCGATACCGATCATGCCCATGATGCCGGCGCCCTCCTTGGCGGTGAGGCCATGCTGCTTGATGATTTCGGGCATGTGGATATGCGCGCCGCCATAGGCCAGTGCGACCAGCGCGATGGAGAGCCAGATCGTCCAGAAGCGGCGGTCCTTCGCAGCCTCGGCGAAGCTGACGCCAACCAGGCCGCCGCCGGCACTGATCTCGGCCGGAATCTCGTCGGCCCGTGGCTCGCGGAACCAGGCCAGCCCGAGTGGCAGCGCCAGCAGCAGCGGGAACAGCGCCACCACCGGATACATGCCGCGCCAGGTGAAGGTCTCGATCGCCCACACCGCAACCTTGGGCACGATCAGCGCAGCGAGGCTGGTGCCCACCAGCAGCAGGCCCAGCGCCAGGCCGCGGCTGCGATAGAACCACATGTTGATCGCCCGGCTCCAGGTGACAGGCGTCGAGCCCATGCCGACCAGCCCGACGAGGAACCACATGCCGAACCAGGCGAACAGCGATCCGGGGATGAGGCCGATGCCGGCAAACACCAGCGCAAAGGCCAGCAGCGAGGCCAGCGCGATGCGGCGCACACCAAACCTGTCTGCCAGCGCGCCGATCACCGGCGCCAGGAGGCCGGCGGTGATGCCGAAAACCGTCACGCCGGCGGAGATGGTGGCAAAGCTCCAGCCGAACTCCTCGTGCAATGGCCCCAGCACGAAGCCGATGGTGTTGAACGGCAGGGGCGAGGCCCCGCACATCACCCCCAGCATGCCGGCGGTGAGCACCTTCCAGCCGGCCCGGAATTCGGACTTTTGAGCGCTCACAGCGGCCCCCCGATCAGTTCCTCAAGCTGGAACAGCCCGTCCATGTAACCGGCAACCTCGCCCTTCACATAGAGAAAGTCGCCATCGGCGCTGATCCACATGCGATAGGGCGGGTGATTGTTGGTCATGCCCTGGAACGACAGGCAATGGCAGTCAAACGTGCCGGCCGGCACCGTCACCGCCTCGCGCGCTTCATAGCGCAGGCCCGAGGTGGAACTGACCAGCATCGGCCCGGTGGCACCGAAATGGTGCAGGCTGTGCAGCAGGCTGGGGCCCCAGAAATGGGTATGCCCCGGTCCCTTCTCGAACGGAAAGCTCGCCGCCAGCCAGCCATCGCCGATCAGCGCATGGATGCCGAAGCCGCGCATCGGCCTGGTGATGGCCCGGCGCTGGGACAGCCGGCCTTCAGCCTGTGTGGCGGTTTCGGCCTCGGCCTCGGCTTCAGTGAAGCGGAACCAGCCGCTGCCCGTTGGTCGGCCCTGGTTGAGGATGCGGACATGCGCTTCGACCGGCTGGAACCGGGCGTCCACCGCCAGCGTGGTGTAGCGCACCACCTCTTCGCTGCCATGGCGCATCTCGCACTGCACCATCAGGGTGCGGCCACCATCGACATCACGGCTGATGGTGAAATCCTCGATGCCCCACAGCGCGCCGGTGCTGGCGCTGCGATAGGCGATGCGGCCGCTGCGGCGGGGCAGGGGGGTGAAGGCCGGCTCAGCGTGCATGGTAGAATTCGGTGAGATTGCCATCGGGATCGGCCACGGCGAACAGATCGACCCTGCCGAGGCCGGGGATGTTGACCGCAGAGGCGGCCTGCACCGGCGTGGCACCCCGGGTTGCCAGCGCAGCGCGATAGCCAGCAAGATCGCGCACCGGATAGCGCACTGACAAGATGCCCAGATTGGGCGCGCGGGCGCGGCTGCCCTGGGGAATGCCGGCAAACTCGGTGATCTGCATCACTTCCACGCGCCCGGTCTCGCCCGGCACCGGGTTCAGCGCCGCCGCCGCCCGCAGGGCTTTCATCGTGTAATTCAGCGGAATGCCGAAGTTGGATGGTTCCGGCCGGTCGCCGATCGCATTGGTGCCGTCCCCGTCGAACACCAGGCCGAAGCCCAGCGTGCTGGCATAGAAATCGCGCGCCGCCGCCTTGCTGGCGACCATGCGCATGGCATTGAAGCCCTGGCTGATCGGTCCCAGCGGGAAGGCGGTGAAGGGTGGCGAGAGCCGTTCATAGACCGCGAAGTTGATCCCGTGCGGGCCGGTGAGCACCACGTTCCTGAGATCGGAGCCGCCGAACTGGAAGCGGATCACCGGGCTTTCCGCCCACCAGCCAGCGTTGATCGCCTTGTCGAACAGGCCGGGCAGATCATCACTGCGCATCATGATCGAATAGATGCCGCCCGGATCCCAGGCCCGCGCCGCCAGCCGGATCGGCTGTTGTTCGACGCCCTGGAAGCGGATGAAGCGGATGCAGCCCGTGTCTGCCTGCGGGGCGCACCAGCGTTCGAAGCGGGCACTGGCGGTGGGCGGCAGCTGCCAATAGGCGATTTCGGCAGCCGAAACCGTGCCCCGGCCCACCCGGCGCCAGCCGCCGATCTCGCCCAGCAGGCGGGCGAACGGCGCCACGTCGGTCACGCTGATCACCGCCTCTGTCCACGGCGCCACGCCATGATCGGCCGCCACCCCGGCCAGCGCGGGGCTGGCCAGGGTGGCGGTGATCAGGAGGGCGCCGAGTGGGCGCCGCATCAGAAGTTGAAGCGCGCGCGGACCGCCCAGGTGCGCGGCGGGTTGAGGTAGCTGTGGTTGGCCAGGCTCGATTCCACGGCTTCCTCGTCGAAGCAGTTGCGGCACTCCGCCACGATCTGCCAGCCGCCTTCGCTGCGCAGGGTCAGGCTGGCGTTGGCGATCCAGCGTGCCTGGCTGAACGAACCGAGGATGAAATCACCCTGATAGCCGGTGTTGGAAGGATAGGTGACGCCGCCGGCGCTGGTGAAGCCCTGGCGGAAGAAGGAGACACTGCTCGTGCCCACCTCGCTCGACGAGCGCCAGTTGGCGTTGACGGATGGCACCAGCGCCAGCCCGCCGCCCAGCTTCGCCTCATAGGTGGCGCCGACGCTGACCGTCCAGGCCGGGGTGCGCACCGGCGTCGCAATCTGGCCATTGGGAGCGACGATGCCGACACCGCAGGCTGTGGCCAGTTCGGCGGTGGCGCCCAGGGCGACACGGCCGGCGGCCAGTTGCTGGAGGCAGAGCGCCTGCTGTCCGGCGACCGACTGGAAATTATACTCGTCGAAGGCCGGGGCGTTGGCGGGCAGCTGATATTTGTCGTCCTGATAGCCCAGCGAGCCGAACAGGGTGAGTGCATCGGTGGGCCGGGCGGTGAACTCGGCTTCGATGCCCTTGTTCAGATAATCGGCGAAGTTGCGGGTGAGGAAGGCGATGCTGCCGTTGGGGCGCACGAAGGCGGACGGCGTCTGCAGCCCGGACACGTCGAGCAGGAAGGCGGTGAGGTTGAAACGCAGCCGGCGGTTGAAGAAATCCGCCTTGAAGCCGGTTTCATAGCTCCACGCCTGTTCCGGGCCGAACGGCAGCAGTTCCGACGCCGCGGTGCCGCGGGCATTCCAGCCGCCCGACTTGAAGCCGTTGGTGGCGCTGGCGAACAGCAGGAAATCCTGGTTGGGCTGCCAGCTCAGCGCAAAGCGCGGGGTCCACAGCCGCGCCGTCTGGCTGCGTGGGATGGCAACGCCGTTGGGCGCCCGCAGGTTGGGATTGCTGATGCAGCCCGCCTCGATCGAGCCATCGTTGCAGCTGAAGCGATTGTCGTTGACGCTGAAGGTCTTGCGCTCATCGGTGTAGCGGATGCCGGCGGTGAGGGTGACCGTCTCGATCGGCTTGATATCGACCTGGCCATAGCCGGCCCAGGCCTCGGTGGTGTTGCGCAGCGTGCGGTCTGCCAGCACCAGCGGGAAGCCGAGCGGCGGCGGCGCCAGGCCCAGCACGAAGATGTCACCAAAGTCGGTGTTGTTGGTTTCCTTGAAATAATAGACGCCGGTGACGACGTTGACGAGGCCGTCGAACAGGCTGCCGGCCAGCTTCACTTCCTGGGTGAACTGGCGGTGGCGACCATCGTTGACGATGGTGAAACCGCCCAGGCGGTAGCCAAGGGCCGGCGGCGTCGGGTTGGCCAGGCTGGGCAGGGCGCGGCCATCGGCGAAATCCAGCGCGAACTTCTGCGACAGGTCGAGCCAGCCGGTGATCACGGCCAGGTTGAGATTGTCGGTCAGCTCCACCCCGAAGTTGGAGGTGAGCAGCGTCATCCGCGCCTTGTTGCCATTGCCGAAATCATCCTTGGCGCCGGTGAGGCGCCCGCCGAAATCGTTGCGGATCCGAAGGCCGGTCGTGGCGAAGCGGCCGTTGCACTGGGCCGGATTGGCCGGATTGCAATCGAAGTTCAGCACGTTGGTGGCATCGGCGAAGGTGTGGGTGAAGCTGCCGTTCCAGGTAACGCTTTCGGACAGCTTGGCGCGGGCGCCCACGCGCAGGCCCCAGCCATTGTTGTTGTTCAGCCGTTCGTTGGTCAGCGTGTTGCGGACATAGCCATCATCGGCCTGCCAATAGCCCGACACCTTGAGGGCGAAGCTGTCGCTGACCGGCAGATCGATGCCGGCCCGCAGCATCTTGGCGTCATAGGCGCCATAGCCGGCCTCGACATAGCCGCCGAGCTTTTCGCCGGGCTCGCGCATGTGCACGGTGATGGCACCGCCGGTGGTGTTGCGGCCGAACAATATGCCCTGCGGACCGCGCAGCACTTCCACGCGCTCCACATCGAACAGGTTGAAGTTGTTGGCATTCTGCCGGCTGATGTAGATATCGTCGACATAGGTGCCAACCGGCGGATCGAAGGTGGCGATCGATTCGGTGTTGCCGACGCCGCGCAGATAATAGGCGTTGGCGGTGCCCAGACCGGTGTTGTTGAGGCCCACGAGGTTGGGCACGAATTGGGTGAGATCGAGCGCATTCTGCACGCCGCGCGCCTGCAGTGTTTCGGCGGTGAAGGCGGTGATGGCGATCGGCACGTCCTGCACGCGTTCGCGGCGACGCTGTGCCGTCACCACGATATCCTCCACGGCGCCGCTGTCCTGCGCCACGGTTTCGTTCGCCGCCTGCGCCATGGCCGGTGCTGCGGCCAGTGCGGCCACGGTGACTGCCATTCCCGACACAGCCATCCACAAGCTGGTCCTGACCCGATCTGCTGCCATGCTGTGTCCCTCTCCCGCGATCCCCACGCGCTGTTCCCGCAGCGCGGCTTGACCTGTCGTCAAAGCGACGCAAAGTTGTCCGGACATATTTGGGCTTGTCAAGCCAACGGGTGGCGATAAGTGCGGGCATTCGACGTATGGCCGGCACGCTTTGTGTGCCGGCGTGTTATCGCGGCAACAGGTTGGTGATTGGCACTGACATCCGGCACGTGCGCCGGGGCTGATGTGGATGGGGGCAGAACGATGAACGAGGCGATTGGCGGGCTGCTCTATCCCAGCCTGGTCTATGTCCACCTGCTGCTGTTCGTGCTCTGGCTGGGGGCGGATGTCGGCGTGTTCCTGCTGGGGCAGCATTTTCGCAAGCGGCATGATTATACGCTGGATCAGCGCCTTGCGCTCCTGAAACTGCTGGTGCTGGTGGACATGACGCCGCGCACCGCCTGGGCGCTGATGGTGCCGCTGTCGCTCACCGTCTCGTTCGTGGGGGGCTGGTGGGACCTGCCGCTGGCCATCGTGGCGGCGGGCTGGCTGATCGGCGGGGTCTGGCTGTGGCTGGTGTGGGATGCGCACTGGCATGACCAGACGCCGCGGGCCGCGCGCAATCGCCGCATCGAAGGCTGGATCCGCTGGCTGCTGGCGGCCGGCTATCTGTTTCTTGGCGCCGAATCGCTGATCACCGGCCATCCCATCGGACCCGCCTGGCTGGCGTGGAAGGCGCTGCTGTTCGGGCTGATCTTCGTGGCGGCGATCATGATCGATTTCAGCTTCAAGCCGGTGGGGCCGCAACTGATGGCGCTGATCGCGCAGGGCTCCAGCGATGCCACCGAAGTGCCGCTGCGCACCACCATGGACAAGACCCGGCGCTGGGTGACGCTGACCTATCTTCTGCTGGTTGCCACCAGCTGGCTGGGCGTGGTCAAGCCCTTCGCCTGACAGCGTGGCTTCCACGCCACAGCGGCGATGATTTGTCCGGACAAGTTGGTCTCCGGCGGCAGATTTGTCTGGACAAATTGTCGCTGTCGATGATTGTTTCGCCGCAACCAATGGCTGCCGGGGGGCAGCGCGATGCGGGGAGATGCAATGATGACGTTCGGGATGCGCGGCCTGCTGCTGGCTGCCACACTGCTGACGCCGGCCGCCGCCATGGCCCAGGCCCAGGTGGCTGCGGCCGACGAGGGCGGGATCGAGGAGATCACTGTCACCGCCCGCAAGGTCGAGGAAAAACTGTCGTCCGCGCCGATCGCGGTCAGCGCGGTGTCCGACAAGAGCATCGCCAATCTTGGTCTCAACTCGATCGACGACATTGCCCGCCAGGCATCCGGCATCAGCTTCTCACAGGCCTTTGGCCGTTCGTCTGACCGGCCGGTGATCCGCGGCCAGTCCAACGTGCTGGCCAATGTGCAGTTCGGTGTGGAAACCGGCGCTGCCTATTTCGTCGACGGCGTCTACTGGCAGGGTGACCTGCAGAGCTTCGATCCCGAGCAGCTGGCACGGGTGGAAATCGTCAAGGGCCCGCAGTCGGCGCTCTATGGCCGCAACACCTATGCCGGCGCCATCAACTTCGTCACCAAGGATCCGACCGATCAGCTCAGCGGCAGCTTCCGCGGTTCGGTCGCCGAATATGGCGAGTATATCGCATCGGCCTCGCTGTCTGGCCCGATCATCGGCGATCGGCTCACCTTCCGGGTGGGTGGCCGCATCCAGGAATATGGCGGCCAGTTCACCAACCAGCTGACCGGCAACAAGGTTGGCCAGGAAAGCACGCGCGTCGGCTATGCGATGATCCTTGCCAGGCCGACCGATGATCTGAAAATCCGCCTGCGCGGCGAATATTCGGAGCAGAACGACGGCCCGCTGGCGCTGTTCCTGCAGGGTTCGGCCGACAACAACTGCCGGCCAGGTTTCCGCTCCAACTTCTATCGCCAGGCCGGCGTGCCCTTCTTCGGTAACGTGCCGGCGACGCTGGGCAGCACTCCCGGTGCGCAGAACCAGAACCAGTATTTCTGTGGACCGATCCGCGCCCAGCCGAACAATGTGCGCCTGCACACCGATCCGGTGCAGACGCCGTTTGGCGTGCGGGACGGCACCGCGTTCGATGGCGTGCAGAACAAGCAGTTCAATGCCCAGGCGATCATCGACTGGGATGTGGCGGGTTCGGGCTGGGTGATCTCCTCGATGACCGGCTATCGCGACCTGTTGAACCGTTTTGGCACCGATTCCGATCACAGCGATGCCTTTTTCTTCCTGGCGCCCGGCCCGACGCCGGCGGCCACGGTGGAGCCGGCGTTTGCCAATACCAACCGCAAGAACTTCAAGGACTTCAGCCAGGAAATCCGCATTGCCTCGCCGCAGGATCAGCCGGTCAGGGTGATGGTGGGCGGCTATTACTACAGCCAGAAGTTCAACCAGCGCGACATCACCTTCACCTCGGGCGCGGCCGGTGACGCGCTGGGCACCAACGCCAGCCAATATGCCACGATCGAGAACAAGGCGATCTTCGGCCTCGCTGCCTGGGACATCACCGAGCGGCTGACCCTGCAGGGCGAGGTGCGCTACCAGGAGGAAACCAAGACGCTGATGGACCGCGCCAGCGCCACCAGCATCTTCTGCGCCGGCGAGCAGGGCCGGGCAACCCAATTCGGCTTTGGCGGCACCTGCGTGGCCGAGGGCAAGTGGACCGGCACTGATCCCCGCATCACGCTGAACTACACCACGGCCGGTGGCACGCTGATCTATGCCGTCTATGGCCAGGGCCGCAAGCCGGGCGGCTTCAACGGTACGGCCGGCCTGCTGGTCAATTCGCCGGTGTATGAGGAGGAAATCGTCAAGGGCGGCGAAATCGGCATCAAGTGGACCTCGCCTGACCGCAAGCTGAGCGTCAACGCTGCCGCCTATCTCAATGAACTGTCGGCGGTGCAGCTCACCAACGCCATTCCGTCTGGCACGGCGATCAACTCAATCGTGGTGAACACCGGCGATGCCCGCACCAAGGGCTTCGAACTCGATATCGTTGCCGCCCCGCACCGCGACATCACTGCCAGCCTCAACATGTCCTATGTCGATGCCCGATTCACCAACGGCTGCGATGCGGACTTCTTCCAGCTCAACTCGGGTGGCCTGCGTGTCAACTTCGACACCCGCAATCCGCCGGCGGCGGCGCTGCCCTTCTGCGACATCACCGGCAAGCGGCTGCCGCTGGGCAGCAGTGTGCAGGTCAACGGCTCGTTCAGCTGGGAACCCGATCTCAGCGACACGGTGAAACTCACCACGAACCTCAACTTCAGTTATGAAGACAAGAAGTTCGTGCAGACTGACAATCTGGCCTATGTGCCCGAAGCGTTCATCCTGAATGCCCGTGTCGGCGTGCGCTTCAAGGGCATCCAGGTGGTGGCCTTCGTGCGCAACCTCACCGACGAGGATGCGCCGCCGCTGGCCACGCGCTGGTTCGATTTCCGCTATGGCGCCACCGGGCGCGGCCTGCCCACCGGGCAGACCTTCCTGGGCCAGCCGGCGCAGATCGAAACCGGCGGCCCGCGCGCCTTCTTCACGGCACTGCGCCGCGGCCGCACCTTCGGCGTGGAGACCGTGATGCGTTTCTGACGCTAGACCCAAATGCATTCTGATGGGATCAGAATGCGGGTCTAGCTGTTTGTTCTCGTGCATCTTGATGCGGAAAACCGGTGCCCACTTTTCCGCGATGCACTCTAGCACCGGCTGAACGGGAAGGGGCGCCGGCATCGCTGCCGGCGCCCCCTTCCTTTTGCTGTTGCTGCCTCAGTGCTGCGGGCTGGCCGCTTTCGCCGGCGCCTTGGCGTCCAGCCACTTCTTGAACACCGTCCAGCTCGTCTCGTTGGGCCGCGTGTCGGTGACCGGCGGCGGAGCGGTGTAGATGGGATAGTTGGCGGCAATCTCGGTCTTCAGCACCGCCGGCAGTTCTTCGAAGCTTTTCAGCTTGTTGCCCATGGCGTTGAACACCAGCTGGCCCTGGCGACCGCGCATCTTCATCCACGGCAGGAAGTCCGAGATCCGCACCCAGCTGACCGTCGGATAGGCAGTGGGGTTCTTCGTATCGAGCATCTCGCCTGCGTCGAAGGCGAAATCGAAGATCTCCATGGCGTGATACTTGCCGCCCACCCAGTCCTGATAGGGGCCCTGCAGCGGGTTGTTGTAGAACAGCGGCGCTTCGAACGGCATGAAGAACCAGCGGCCCTCGCGGCGCAGGGTGGGGATGGCATAGGGGGCGCCGCTGGCCGTCTTGGGGAACTGGGCGCCCTGGTTCACCGGATCATTGGCGATGTGCAGCACGTCCACATCCTCGCCGGTCCATGGATTGTTCCAGCGCTTCAGCACCTCGCCTGTCTTGGGATCGAGATAGAGCAGCAGTTCGCGGGAGACGAGGCGCCAGCCCTTGCCGCGCGCCGGATCGTCCACCGTCGTGCAGGTGCGGATGTTCATGCCTTCGGCCTTGAACAGCAGGCGGTCCGGCTCGCCGGCCACCCGGCTGTAGACCTTGCCCGACCAGTGATAGACCGCCGGCTTGCCATCGGCTTCACCGCACTGCACCCGCTTCGAAATTTCCAGCGCGTCGGCGGCCACGGCGGGATCGAGGATGCGGGCCTTTCCCTTTGGTGCAGCGCCCTGCGCCAACGCCGGCCCGGCGGCCAGGGCGATGATGGCGGTGGCGCACATGGTCGTCGTGCGGATCGTGCGTGTCATATTGTCCTCTCCCCGGGAAAGCCGTCCTGCTTTCGGCTTGACAATAGAGTTGTCCGGACAAATTGTGAAGCCGCAATCGGGTGGGGCTGGCCGTGATTCAGGCGTATTGCCCTTGCCATACAGGAGTTTCCCCGGACCAGTGTTCACCGCGCAAAGCCTGTTGTTCGTGCCGGGCCATCGTGCCGACCGTTTCGGCAAGGCCCGGGCGGCGGGCGCCGGCGTGACGGTGATCGATCTTGAGGACGCAGTGCCGGCAGCCGACAAGGCGGCAGCGCGCGCGGCGGCGCTGGCCTGTTTCGGCGAGGCCTTCGAGCAGGGTGCGCTTTCGGGCTGGGCGCTGCGCATCAACGCGATCACAACGGCGGCAGGCGTGGCCGATCTGACGGCGCTGACTGAGGCTGCCGTGCTGCCGCCACTGCTGCTCCTGCCGATGGTGGAAAGCCCGGTGGAGCTGCGTATATTGGCCGGCGCGCTGGGGCCGCGCTGCCCCGGAATCATCCCGTTGATCGAAACGCCGGCGGGCCTGCGCCAGGCGCATGCCATCGGGCAGGCGCCGCAGGTCGCCGCGATGATGTTCGGCGGCGGTGATTTTTCTGCCGAGCTGGGCGTGGCCCTGGCCTGGGAGCCACTGCTGGCGGCGCGCGGTGCCTTCATGCTGGCAGCAGCCGAAGCTCGGGTGCCGGCGATCGACGTGCCGTTCATCGATCTGGAGGACGCCGACGGGCTGGCCACCGAGGCGCGGCGGGCGCGGGCGCTGGGCTTTGCCGCCAAGGCCGCCATTCATCCGGCGCAGGTGGCCGCGATTCACGCGGCCTTCGCGCCCACCCCGGCGGACGTGGCAGAGGCGCACGAAGCGCTGGCCGCCTATGCGCAGGGTGGCGGGCAGGCGATCCGCTTCCGTGGCCGCATGCTGGAGGCGCCGATCATCCGCCGCTATCAGGCCGTGCTGGCCGCAAGCGCAATCGGGAAGGACGAGAAGCAACATGCGTGACGGTGTGAAGGAAGTGGCGCCCGGGCGCTTTCGAGAAGTGTTCGGCCGCGCCTTCGAGGATTTCGTGGTGGGCCATGTCTATGAACATCGCCCCGGCCGCACCATCACCGATACCGACAATGTGTGGTTCACGCTGCTGACCATGAACACCCATCCAGCGCATTTCGATTACGAGTTCGCCAAGAAGACCGAATTTGGCAAGCCGCTGGTCTGCTCGCCGCTCACCGTGGCCTTGATGGTGGGGATGAGCGTTTCCGACATCAGCCAGAAGGCGGTGGCCAACCTGGGCTGGGACAATATCCGGCTCACCCACCCGCTGTTCTGCGGTGACACGCTCTATGCCGAGAGCGAGGTGCTGGAGAAGCGGGAATCGAGCAGCCGGCCAGAGCAGGGCATCGTGACGGTGAAGACGATTGGCCGCAACCAGCATGGCGACGTGGTGTGCACCTTCAACCGCACCATGCTGGTGTGGAAGAAGGGCTTCGGCCCGGTGGACGATTGAGGAGAACAGCGATGGCAACCGCCCCCAAGCTTGAGCTGATGGCCGATCAGGGCCGCACCATCGATCCGGCCGAGGAAGCTGCCTTCCTGGATGCCATCGATCGCTGGCTGGAACGCCGGGTGATTCCGGTGGTGATGCACCATGATCACAACGATATCTGGCCGGCTGAACTGGTGGCAGAGATGGCCGAGATGGGCCTGTTTGGCGCCACCATCGGGCAGCAATATGGCGGGCTGGGCCTGCCGGCGACCACCTATGCCAAGATCGTGATGAAGATCTCCAGCCACTGGATGGCGATCACCGGCATCTTCAATTCGCACCTGATCATGGCAGCGGCGGTGGAGCGCTTCGGCACGCCCGAGCAGAAGGCGAAATGGCTGCCGCGCTTTGCCACCGGCGAGATCAGGGGCGGGCTGGCCCTGACGGAACCCAACGCCGGCACCGATCTGCAGGCCATCCGAACCGTGGCGCGCCGCGATGGCGACGACTATGTGATCAACGGCACCAAGACCTGGATTTCCAATGCGCTGAACGGCAGCTGCTTTGCCCTTCTGGTGAAGACCGACCCAGAGGCCAACCCGCGCTACAAGGGGATGAGCCTGTTCATTGCCGACAAGCGGGAGGGATTCACCACCGGCAAGAAGTTCGACAAGCTGGGCTACAAGTCGATCGACAGTGCCGAGCTGATCTTCCAGGATTATCGCATTCCGGCCGACCAGCTGATCGGCGGCGTTGAAGGCCAGGGCTTCTTCCAGGCAACAGGTGGCCTGGAGCTTGGCCGCATCAACGTGGCAGCGCGCGGCGTCGGGCTGGCGGAAGGCAGCCTCAGGCTCGCCACCGAATATGCCCAACAGCGCCAGACGATGGGCAAGCCGATCGCCGAGCACCAGGCCATCCAGCTGAAGCTGGGCGAGATGGTGACCCGCGCCCGTGCCGCCCGGCTGCTGACCATGGATGCCGCCGAAGCCTATGACCGCGGTGACCGCTGCGACATGGAAGCCGGGATGGCCAAATATTTCGCCAGCGAGGCGGCCGTGGAGAACAGCCAGGAAGCCATGCGCATCTTTGGTGGCTACAGCTATTCCAAGGAATATCCGATCGAGCGCTATTATCGCGATTCCATGCTGATGTGCATTGGCGAGGGCACCAACGAGATGCAGCGCATGATCATCGCGCGTCAGTGGCTGAAGGCGAATCCTGCGTGAGCGCGGCCAGCGCAATTGGCGCAGCCAAGTGCGCGGACTCGCGCACGCTCGGCCAGCGGGGCGGGCGGCGCGCCTGCCGCCCGAACCCGTCTGACGTCAGCCGCGGCTTTGCCGTGGCGCCCTGCGGATGCGCGCCTTGAGCCACCTTCCGCTCTCCGGCTTTCGGGTGATCAGCGCCGAACAATATGGCGCTGGCCCCTATGGCACGATGTTCCTGGCCCAGCTGGGTGCCGATGTGATCAAGATCGAGCCGCCGGGGCCGCCGGGGAAAGGGGGGGACACGGCGCGCGCTGTTGGCCCGCATTTTCTGCGCGAGGGCGAGAGCCTCTATTTCCAGGCGTTCAACCTCAACAAGCGCAGCCTGACGCTGGATCTCAATGCGCCCGAAGGCCAGGCCGTGTTCCGCCGCCTCGCTGGCACCGCTCATGCCGTTGCCAACAACATGCGCGGCGATCTGCCGGACCGGCTGGGCCTCACCTATGCCGCGCTGCAGGACATCAACCCGGCCATCGTCTGCGCTCATCTTTCGGCCTATGGCCGCGACAACGAGCGGGCGCGCTGGCCGGGCTATGATTATCTGATGCAGGCCGAGGCCGGCTATTGCCTGCTGACCGGCGATCCCGGCGGCGAGCCGCAGCGCATGGGCCTTTCCATGGTGGATTTCATCACCGGCACCATCCACGCCATCGGCCTGCTGGCGGCGCTGGTCGATGCGCAGCGCACGGGTGTGGGCCGCGATGTCGACACCGATCTGTTGTCGGCCGCCGTGCACCAGACCAGCTATCCGGCGCTCTGGTACATGAACGAGGGCGACGTGACCGAGCGTACGCCGCGCAGCGCCCATCCCACCGCCACACCCAGCCAGATGTTCCGCTGTGCCGATGGCTGGATGTTCGTGATGTGCCAGCTGCCCAAGTTCTGGACGATCCTGCTGCAGCGGATGGGGCAGGAGGCCGGTGTTGCCGAACTGGCCGCCGATCCGCGCTTTGCCAGCAACGCCAGCCGGCTCGCCAACCGCGCGGCGCTCACCACTGCGCTCGATGCCATCTTCACGCAGCGGCCCATGGCGCACTGGCAGGCGCTGCTGGCCGGGCATGTGCCGGTGGCGCCGGTCTATGGGCTCGATCAGGCGCTCGACAATCCCTGGCTGCGCACCACCGGCATGCGCGAAGCGGTCGATCATCCCGATCGGGCGCAGATGCAGATCCTCGCCAATCCGATCCGCATCGATGGCCAGCGGCTGCCCAACCGCGCCGCCCCGCTGCTGGGCGCCGACACCGATGCCATTCTCGCCGAACTGGGGCTGGCGGCAGACGAGGTGGCCGATCTCAAACGGGCCGGGATTGTCTGATCCCATGGGCAAGCTGGCTGGCATCCGGGTGATCGATCTGTCGATGTTCCTGCCCGGCCCGATGCTCACCCTGATGATGGCCGATCAGGGCGCCGAGGTGATCAAGGTGGAACCGGCGGCTGGCGATCCGGCGCGCGTGCAGGCGCCCTTTGCTGCCGGCCACAGCCTCTGGTTTGCCAACCTCAATCGCGGCAAGCGCAGCCTTGTGCTCGATCTCAAGAGCGAGGCCGGCAAGGCGGCGCTCACCGATCTGGTGCGCGATGCCGACGTGTTCGTGGAAGGCTTCCGGCCCGGCGTGATGGCGCGGCTGGGCTTTGGCTGGGAACAGGTGCGCGCGCTCAATCCGCGCATCGTCTATTGCTCCATCTCGGCCTTTGGGCAGACCGGCGCGCTCGCTCATCATCCAGCGCACGACATGGCGGTGCAGGCGATGGCCGGTTTCCTCAGCGTCAACGATGGCGGCGATGGCCAGCCGGTGGTGCCAGGCGTGCCGTCGGCCGATCTGGCCGCCGGATTGACCGGGCTTTCGGCGGTGCTGATGGCGCTGATCGGGCGGGAACGCACGGGCCAGGGCGATTATATCGACATGGCGATGTTCGACAGCCTGCTGCCCTGGTGCGCGCACATTGCCGGCAATGCGCTGGCCGGTGGGCCGCCGCCGCGATCAAGCAGCCAGCGCTCGCTGGGCGGGGCGGCCTTCTACAATGTCTATGCCTGCGCTGATGGCCGCCACATCGTGCTGGGCGGTCGCGAGCTGAAATTCGCTACCAGCCTGCTCACTGCGCTGGGCCGGCCCGATCTGATCGCGCTGGCGCAAGCCGAGGCCGGCCCGGCGCAGGCGCCGCTGATCGCCTTCCTGCGCGAGACCTTCGCCACCCGGCCCCGCGACGAATGGCTGGCGTTCATGGCCGATCTTGATGTCGCCTTTGCGCCAGTGCTGGATTTTGCCGAAGCGCTGGCCCAGCCGCACATCACCGAACGCGGCCTGCTGGCAAGCCGCGATGGCCTGCCGCAGATCGCGCCGGCCATTCGTTTTGCTTCTGATGCACCCTGGCAGCCCGGTCCGGTGCCCGAACTGGGGCAGGGCTGATGGCTTCAGCTGTCGAGATCGATGTGCATCGAATAGGCGAAGCGGTCGCCCGGGTGGTGGCTCACGGAGATTTCGAACAGCCGGCCGCGGGCATCGAGATAGCAGCGGGTGATGCGCAACACCGCCGTGCCGCGCTTCAGGCCCAGCGCGCGGGCGACCTCGGCACTGGCCGGCACCGCCTGGATATCCTGTGTCACCTGCCCCACGCTCACCCCGGCCAGGGCCTCGATCTGGCTGAACAGGGTGCCGGCGCCCAGATCGAGCCGGTCCACCACATCGCCGAGCAGTTCGTGGAACCAGGCGGTGGTGGCGGCGATCGGCAGATCGGCCTCGGCCTGGCGGCGCACGCCCTCCACACTGGCCCAGCGCCCGCCGGTATCCCGGCCGATGCTGTCGGCCAGCCAGCGAGGCAGCGGCCCGCTGCCCGTCCGGCTGTAGACCACGCGGGTGTCGCGGGCATATTGCAGGATCTCGCCGACGTTCGAGAGCGGCTGGTGCAGCGTGCCGCCGCGCGCCGCCGCTGGCTGCACCACCGTGCCAGAGCCGCGCCGGCGGGCGATCAGCCCCTCGTTCTGCAGCCGGCGCAGCGCCTCCCGCACGGTGAAGCGCGACACGCCGTGGGCAAGGCACAACTCGCTTTCGGTGGGGAAGGGGTGCTGGGCATCATAGCGCCCGGCAAGGATCGCGGCGCGCAACTCCCCGGCCAGCTTGAGATAGCGCGGCGCGGCGTCCTGTCTTGTGCCGCCTGCTGGCTTCGCCGTGGCCGTTTGAGTCAATCTCTGCTCCTGCCCGAACCGGGGGCGGCAGCATGACCGACACACTGCTCACCCGACTTGTCCGGACATTAGCGCGCGAGGTTCCGGATGGCGAGCAAAAGCGCGCCCGGCGGCATCTTGTCGACTGGCTCGCCTGTGTGGCGGGCGCGCGCGGCACCCCGGCGGCGCAGGCTGCCCGCCGCGCCGGGCCAGATGTGCTGGAGCGGGCGGCCTGTCTGGGCAATGTGCTGGAGATGGACGATGTCCACCGCCAGGCGCTGCTGCATCCCGGCCCGGTGATCTGGCCGGCGGCGCTCAGCGCGGCGCGTGAAACCAGCTGTTCGATGGCCGCCATGCTGGCCGGCGCGGTGCGCGGCTATGAGGCGATGATTGCCGCCGGCATGATGCTCGATGCCCATCATTACAGCCTGTGGCATCCCACCAGCACGGCCGGCGGCATTGGCGCGGCAGCGGCGGCGGCCAGCATCTTCGGCCTTGGCGAGCGCGACACGGTGAGCGCGCTCGGCCATGCCGCTTCGATGGCGGGCGGGCTGTGGCACATGCGCCATGATGACGTGATGACCAAGCAGCTGCACGTGGCGCGTGCCGCGCTGGAAGGCCTTTGGTGCGCGCGGGCGGCGCGGGCCGGCTTCACCGGGCCGGCGGCGGTGCTGGAAGGACCGCAGGGACTGTTCGCGGCAATGACGCACGCGCCGCGCCCGCTGCCCGATGCGGCTGGCTGGCTGATCGGCGCGGTGAGCTTCAAGCCCTGGGCGGCCTGTCGCCATGCCCATCCGGTGATCGATTGCGCCCTGCAACTGCGGGCAGCAGGCCGGCTGCAGCCGCCCTTGGTGGTGGAAAGCTACGCCGATGCGCTGCGCTTTTGTGACCGGCCTGACCCGCTGACCGAAGTGGACGCCAAGTTCAGCCTGCAGCATGCGGTGGCGGTGATTGCCGATGGCCGCAGCGCGACGCCGGCCGATTTCACGCTTGAGGCCATTGCCACCCTGGCGCCGTTGCGGGCGCAGGTTCAGGTGCGCGAGGCGGCGGACATCACGGCGCGGTATCCAGCGCATTTCGGGGCGCGGGTGAACGGGCTGGAGCTGGTCGACACGCTGGGTGATCCGGAACGGCCGCTCGATGATGCCGGTCTGCTGGCCAAGCTGGCCATGCTGGCAGAGTGGGGCGGGCTGCCGCCGGGCGAGGCGCAGCGGGCCGCCGCGCTGGCCCTGGACGGCGATGATCCCCAGGCCATTGTGGCGCTGCTGGCGGACTGGCTGTCATGAGCACGCGCGACGCCCTGCTGGATTTTGCCGGCGCCGGCCACCGGCTGCCCGGCCCGGTGACGGTCGCTGCCGAGCAATTCCTCGCCGACACGCTGGCTGTCGGTGCCGCCGGCCACGCCGCGCCGGGTGCCGATGCCATCCTGGCTGCCGCGCGCCGCATGGGACAGGGCGACGAGGCAAGGCTGCTGGGCACGCCAGAGCGCCTGCCGGCGCCGGGCGCGGCCTTCGTCAATGGCTATCGCATCCATTGCCTGGAGTGGGATGCGGTGCACGAGCCGGCGGTTGTCCATGCCATGAGCGTGGTGACGGCGGCACTGGGTGCCGCCATCGATCGGCGCGGCGGCGTGGATGCAGACACGGCGCTCACGGCGCTGGCCATCGGTGTCGAGGTGGCCGCCGGCCTTGGCGTGGCCGCTGCCAGCCCGTTGCGCTTCTTCCGCCCGGCCACCGCGGGCCTTATGGGCGCGGCGCTGGCAGTGGCGCGGATCGATGGCGCGCCACTGGCCCATGCGCTCGGCCTGGCTCATGCCAGCATCGCCGGTACCATGCAGGCGCATGTGGAGGGCAGCATTGCGCTGCCCTTCCAGATTGCCAACGCCGCCCGCGCCGCCGTGCTGGCCAGTGATCTGGCGGGGGCAGGCTTCACCGCGCCGGCCGATGTGCTGGATGGCCCGTTCGGCTATTTCCGGCTGTTCGATGAAGGGGACAGCGCTGCGCTGCTTGATGGGCTTGGCGCGCGCTGGCGCATCACCGAACTGTCAGTGAAACCCTTTCCCTCGGGCCGCGCCAGCCATGCCGCGCTGGGCGTGCTCGCCGATTTCGCCGGGCAGGACGTGGTATCGGTCGAACTGGCCTGCCCGCCGCTCATTCACCGTCTGGTGGGTCGCGCCATGGCACCGGAGATGACTCCGGCCTGGGCGCGGCTGTGCCTGCCCTTTCTGGCGGCGCTGATGCTGCGCGATGGCCGCATCGATCCGCGCTGCTTCACGCAAGAGCAATTTGCGGATCCGGCGCTGGCCGCGCTGGCGGCACGGGTGCGGCTGGTGGCCGACGGCAACCCTGATCCCAATGCGCTGTTCCCGCAGGCCATCACCATCGGCCTTGCCAATGGCCGCGAGCAGCGCATCGCCATCCCGGCCACGCTGGGCAGCCCCGAGGCACCGCTGTTGCCGGCGCAGACAGCGGCCAAACTGGGCCTCGCTCGCGAACTGGCGGGGCCGGGCTGCAATCCGCGCATCTTCACCGATCCCCTTGGCTATTTCACGGACCCGATATGAGCCAGCGCAGCTATTTCGAGTGCTTGGACATCAAGCAGTTGCTTGAAGCCTATCCGGTGGGCGACGATTTCACCCGCCGTTATCGCAGCATCAGCCGTGACGAATTGCGCAGCCTGCAGGAAACGCAGTTCACCCGCCTGATGGCGCGCGGCTGGCAGATCCCCTTCTATCAGCGGCTGTGGGGTGCGAAGGGCATCGAGCCGGGCGACATCCGCAGTCTCGACGACATCACCAAGCTGCCGGTCTATGACAAGTCCGATCTGATGGCCTCGGTCAACGCGCATCCGCCCTATGGTGATTTTGACGGCCGGGGCAGTGATCCGGTGGTGTTCCACACCACCAGCGGCACCACCGGCCGACCGCAGCCGCTGATGTTCGGCCCCAAGGGCCGCGAGGTGACCAATCTCCTGGTGGGCCGCATGTATCGCTGGATGGGGCTGCGGCCCGATGATGTCGTGCAGTCGGTCTATGGCCATGGCATGATCAACGGCGGCCACTATATCCGCGAGGCGGTGACGCATTTCACCAATGCGCTGTTCCTCTCGGCCGGGACGGGCATCGAGACGCGCTCGGTGAACCAGGTCAACCTCATGGCCGATTTCGGTGTGACGGTGATGGTCGGCTTTGTCGATTATGTCCGCAAGCTGGCCGAGGTGGCCGAAGCCGAGAAGCTGTTTGACCGCATCAAGCTCAGGATGATCATCGGCCATCTCGGCACCGAGGATCGCGCCGCCACCGAAGCCGCCTGGCACGGCGCCAAGGCCTATGACTGGTATGGCGTGGGTGACACCGGCACCATTGCGGGCGAGGGGCCGGACCGCAATGGCCTCTACGTGTGGGAAGACGCGCAATATCTGGAACTTCTGGATGTCGAGACCGGCCAGCCGGTGGGCTTCGGCGAGACCGGGGACATGGTGGTGACCTGCCTGTTCAAGGACGATATCGCCCCCTGCATCCGCTTCAACACCCACGACATCACCCATGAACTGGGCGGGCAGGGCGAGATCGCCTTCCGCCGCATCGCCGGCTTCAAGGGCCGCAGCGACAACATGGTGAAGCTGCGCGGCATCAACATCTTCCCGCATGCCATCGCCGCGCTGATCGAGAACCGCGCCGATCTGACCGGCGAATATGTCTGCACGCTGGTGCGCGACAGCGCCGGGCGTGACGAGATGCTGGTGACGATCGAGAGCCGTGGCGGCACCGATCTGAACGGCTTGTCCGAACTGCTGCGGCGGGGCCTGGGCGTGGAGGTGACGGTCGCACTCTGCCCGCCCGGCGGCACGGCGGAGGCCACCCAGATCGATGTGCGCCAGAAGCCGATCCGGCTGATCGACCGGAGGGGGCTGTGAGCCACGATCGCTGGAACGCCATCACTGATCTCGCACCCGATCCCGGCGGCGGTGGTGGCCCGCTCGCCGGCGTGCGCGTGGGCGTGAAATCCAATATCGCGGTCGCTGGCCTGCCGCACACCGGCGGCATGGCGCATCTGGCCGGCAACATAGCGCCGCGCGATGCGGAGGTGGTGGCACGGCTGCGGGGCGCCGGTGCCAGCATCATCGGCACCCTCAACATGCATGAGGCGGCGCTGGGCGCCACGACCGACAACGCTTTCTATGGCCGCACCCACAATCCGCACCACCATGGCTATACGCCGGGCGGCTCGTCGGGCGGCAGCGGCGCGGCCGTGGCGGCCGGCCTTGTCGATCTGGCGCTGGGCACCGACACGCTGGGCAGCGTGCGCATTCCGGCGGCTTACTGCGGGGTCTATGGCCTGAAGCCCACCCATGGTGCCGTCTCCAGCGATGGCCTGATCTTCCTCGATGCGCGGTTTGATTGCATCGGGCCACTGGCCCGCGATCTGGCCATGATCGAACGGGCCTGGGACGTGATCGGCAACGGGGGTGCCGTTGGCCCGCTGCCGCGCCTGATCGTGCTTGATGATCTGGCTGGCGTGCGCTGCGAGCCGGCGGTGATGGCGGGCTATGTCGCAGCGCTGCTGGCGCTCGGCGAACCGCAGGCGGTGCTGAAACTGCCGGCGGGCACCACCGATATCAGGATGGCGGCACTTGCCGGCACGGTGCGGGCGCTGATCCATGACCTGGGGCCGCACCGGGCACAAGCCTCCGAGGAACTTCGCTTCATCCTGTCGGCACTGGAGAATATACCCGAAAACCATGGCCTGCTGGCCGAGGTGAAGGCCGGTCTGGAAGATGCATTGCGTGATGACGGCGTGCTGTTGATGCCCACTGCCCCGCAGGCGGCCTTCCCGCATGGTGGTCGCGCGCCGGCCAGCCAGGCCGATTTCACCGGGCTGGCCAACATCGCCGGGCTGCCCGCCATCGCGCTGCCATCGGGCTGGACGGCTGATGGCCTGCCGGTTTCTGTGCAGCTGGTCGGCCCGGCCGGATCGGAGCGCCGCCTGATCGCCCTTGCGCGCCGGCTTGACGGAGCGCTCAATCAATATCGTCCGCCCAAGGGGGAGTAGAGGTCATGCGCATCATCTGCCTGTTCAATCTGAAGCCCGGTGCCAGCCGCGAGGCCTATGAGGCCTGGGCGCGCGGCACCGATATTCCCGGTGTCAATGCGCTGGCATCGGTGAACAGCTTCACCGTGCATCGTGCCACCGGCCTGTTCGGATCGGATGCGCCGCCGCCCTATGACTATATCGAAGTCATCGATATCAAGGGGATGGATGGCTTTGTTGCCGATGTCTCGAACCCGGAGTTCCAGAAAGTGGCAGCAGGCTTCGGCCAGTTCACCGACAATCCCACCTTCATCCTGACGGAAGACCTGTGATGCGCTTTGCCGGCAAGACCATCGTCGTGACGGGCTCGGGCAAGCAGAAGGGCCTGGGCCAGGGCATCTTGCGGCGCTTTGCCGATGAAGGCGCCAATTGCGTGGTGTCCGACGTGACCATCGATGCCGAGGCCGAAGCTGTGGCCGCCGATCTTGCGGCGCGCGGCGTGCTGGTGGCGACGATCGCCTGCGACGTGTCCGATGCCATGCAGTGCCAGGCGCTGGTGGACCGGGCGGTGGCGGCGATGGGCAGTGTCGACATCTTCGTCAACAATGCCGGCATCGGCTTCATGATGAAGCCCATGCTGGAAGTGCAGCCGGAAGACTGGGCGAAGGTGATCGCGGTCAACCTGTCGGGCGCCTTCTATTGCACGCAGGCGGCGGCGAAAGCGATGATCGCAGCGGGCAAGGGCGGCCGCATCATCAACATCGCCAGCCAGGCAGCGAAATCGGGCTTTCCCCACCTGCCGGCCTATGTCAGCTCCAAGCATGGCATGATTGGGCTGACGCGGGCGACGGCGGTGGAGCTGGGCGCGCATGGCATCACGGTGAACGCCGTCTGCCCCAACCATGTCACCACTGGCCTGGGCGCGATGCAGAACGACTATTTCTCGAAGCTGCTCGGCTTTCCCAGCGTGGAGGCCTATCTGGCCAACATGGCAGCGAAGAACCCGATGGGCCGGCCCGGCCTGCCCGGCGACACGGCAGGCGCCTGCGCCTTTCTGGCCAGTGACGACGCCTTCTACATCACCGGCGAGGCACTGAACGTGTCGGGCGGGGAGGAGATGCATTAGGTTCCTCCCCATCGGCACGATGGGGAGGGGGACCATGCGCAGCATGGTGGAGGGGTGGGCGCTGGTGGGGAGAACCCCTCCACCGCCCTGCGGGCGGTGCCCCTCCCCATCGCTGCGCGACAGGGAGGAACTGTTGTGAAGGAAGAACGCATCGATTGGCCGGGCGGCGCAAGAATGGCGCTGTCGGTCGTCGTCAATGTCGAGGAAGGCTCCGAGCAATCGGTGGCGCGCGGCGACAAGGGCATGGAGCCGGTGGACGAGCTGGGCATCTTCATCAAGGCGCCGATCCGCAACTATGGCAATGAAAGCAACTATCTCTATGGCATCAAGGCCGGCGCGCCGCGGGTGGTGAAGCTCTTGAAGGCCTTCGACATAAAGGCCAGCTGGACGGTGGCGGCGATGAGCCTGGAAAACCATCCGGCGCTGGCCGAGGCGATCGTGGAACTGGGCCATGAACCGGTGAGCCATGGCTGGCGCTGGGTGCACCAGTTCAAGCTGGACGAGGAGGCCGAGCGCGCGTTCATCGCACGCGCGGTGGAGTCCATTCAGCGCACATGCGGGGTGCGGCCCTATGGCTGGCTGTCGCGCTATTTCCACACCGACAACACGCGCCGCCTGCTGATCGAGGCGGGGTTCGATTATCACATGGACGATTATTCCGGGGACGTGCCCTTCTGGGACAGGGCAACGGTGCCGGAAAAGCCCATCGTCATCGTGCCCTACCAGCTCGACAACAATGACATGAAGATGTGGACTGACCCGGCCATGGGCCCGGAGCAGTGGCTGGCTTATGCGAAGCGCAACTTTGACCAGGTCTATCGCGAAGGCGTGGAGGGCGCGCCGAAGATGATGAGCCTGGGCCTGCACCTGCGCATCATCGGCCGGCCGGGCCGCATCTGGGCGCTGGAGGAATTCTTCCGGCACGTGCGCGCCCATGAAGGCGTGTGGGTGGCCACCCGTCACGAGATCGCCCGCCATTTTGCCAGCGTGGAGCCAGTATGACGGGCTTGGGATCAGGTCCTCCCCAAACTTGTTTGGGGAGGGGGGCCGCCGCAGGCGGTGGAGGGGTAGCGGAGGACGGCGCTCGCAGCACCCGCCCCTCCACCATGCTGCGCATGGTTCCCCTCCCCATTCAAAGAATGGGGAGGACCTGTTTGTGAGTCTGCGCCTTGAAACCGCTGGGCCCGTCGCCCGGCTGCTGATCGACCGGGCTGCCAAGCGCAACGCCTTCACGCAAGCCATGTGGAGCGCGCTGCCCGGGCTGCTGGAACAGGCGGCGGCCGAACCGGCGGTGAAGCTGCTGATGGTGCAGGCCGCGCAGCCCGGCGGTGCCTTCTGTGCGGGGGCAGACATCGCCGAGTTGCTCGCCAACAAGGACGATGCGGATTGGCGCGCCGCCAACCAGGCGGCGATCAATCGCGCCCAGCATGATCTGGCGCGCTTTCCCTTGCCCACCATCGCCTTTGTGGAGGGCGATGCGGTGGGGGGCGGCTGCGGGCTGGCGATGGCCTGCGATCTGCGGGTGGCGACACCGGCGGCGCGACTGGGCATCACGCCGGCCAAGCTGGGCCTTGTCTATCCGCTGCACGATGTGAAGCTGCTCACCGATCTGGTGGGGCCGGGGCAGGCGAAGCGGCTGCTGTTCACTGGCAGCCTGATCGATGCCGAGGAGGCGCTGCGCATCGGTCTGGTGGAGGCGGTGGCGGCGACGCCAGAGGCTTTCGTGCAGGCCATCATTGCCGCCTCCCGCCATTCGACCCGGGCCATCAAGCAGTTCGTGCGCCGGGTGCTCGATGGCCAGGTGGCCGACGATGCAGAAACGCTGGCGATCTTCGCCGCTGCTTTCACCGGGCCGGATTTCGCCGAAGGCACAGCCGCCTTCGTCGCCAGGCGCACACCGGAGTTCAAGGCATGAGCATCGCGCATGGCAGCATCATGGGCGGGCTTTCGGTGGTGCCCGACATGGCCGCCGGCATCGCTGCCTATCAGGGCACGCTGCAGATGCAGCTGATCGAGCAGGGCCCGCTGCCCGCCGATCTGGCGGCGAGCTGGGGCTGCCCGGCCAGCGCCGGCCGGCCACACGCGGTTCTGCGTCCGCGGAGCGGCGCGCCCTGCTGGTTCCGCCTGGTCGAGCAGCCACCCGTGCCGCAGTTCCGGCCCACCACCAGCTTCGGCTGGGGCGCCTTCGAGCTGACCGTGGAGGACGTGTTCGGCTGGCCGGGCCGCCTTGCCGGCAGCGGCTTCAGCATCGTTGGCGAACCCAGGCCGCTCCCCGGCATGGATGCGTTCGTGCCGATGCAGGCGCTGGGGCCAGGGCAGGAGATGATCTACCTGAACCAGGTGTTCGGCAATATGGAGGGGATTGATCTGCCCAAGGCGAACTCGATCACCGATCACATCTTCATCGTGATTCTCGCCACGCCTGATCGGGCCGGTACCTGCGCCTGGTATCAAGGCCGGCTCGGCCTCGATCTGGGGCCCACCTTTGAACTGCCCTATGCGATGATCAACACCGCCTTCGGCCTGCCCGACACCCATGTCAGCGCGCTGACCATGGTGCAGGCCGGGCGGATGCCGATCGTGGAGGTGGATGATTATCCGGCACAGGCGACGGTGCGGCCGCGCCATGCCGGCATGCTGCCGCCGGGCAATGCGCTGGTCAGCCTTGCCATGCGCGATCTCGATGCCTGCGATGTGGCGTGGATCGTCCCGCCGATGCGGCGCGAAGGCCCATTGTATGAAGGGCGGCGCGCCGGCTGCGTGATCGGCCCCGCCGGCGAGCTGCTGGAACTGGTGGAGGTGGGCTGATGCCGCTGTTTGCCGTGCGCTGCATCGATGCGGAAGGCTCTGCGCCGCTACGGCAGCAGCATCTCGCCGCGCATCTGGCGCATGTGGAGGCCAACATGGCGCGCTATCGCATCGCCGGGCCGCTCTCGCCCACAGGCTCGCTGCTGGTGATCGAGGCGGCGGATGCGGATGACGCCCGCGCCTTCATCATGGCCGATCCCTATGGCCTGGCCGGCGTTTGGCGGGACGTGATCATCGAGGGCTTCATGGCCGCAGCTGGCACTTGGGTGGGTGGCGCGGCCTGGAAGGCGCCGCGATAACGGCTGCATGCGCGCTGCCGTCTGTTCCGCCCTGTCGCCTGATCTGTCGGTCCTTGCACTGTTAGACGACTGGCCGGAACCACCCGCGCCCGGCCCCGGCGAGGTGCTGGTGGCGGTGAGCCATGCCAGCCTCAACTTCCCCGATTTCCTGATGCTGCAGGGCGGATACCAGTACAAGCCCGATCTGCCTTTCATCCCCGGCACGGAGGGCAGCGGGACGGTGATTGCCGCCGGCGCCGGCGCCGAACAATGGCTGGGCAAGGCGGTGATGTTGGGTGACCGCAGCGGCCTGATGGCCGAGCGCATCAGCTTGCCCGCACGCGGCCTGCGGCCGGTGCCAGCTGGGCTGACGATGGCCGAAGCCGCGGCCTTCACGGTGGGCGCGCTCACCGCCTGGGTGGGGCTGGTGGAGCGCGGTCGGCTCAAGGCCGGCGAGCGCGTGCTGGTCACCGGTGCCGGCGGCGGCATGGGCCGGGCGGCGGTGCAACTCGCCGCGCACCTGGGCGCGCATGTCGTTGCGCTGGCCTCAACCGAAGCGCGGTTGCAACTGGCGCGGGAGGCCGGCGCGCACGAGGCCTATCTGGTGGACCGCGAACAGCCGGAGATCCCGGTGAAGGACATTGACCTGGTGTTCGATCCCGTCGCCGGGCCGCTGGTGATGCCGCTGGTGAAGTGCCTGCGGCGCGGCGGGCGCTATGCCATCATCGGCTTTGTTGGCGGGCGCGGGGCGTCGGTGCCCTTGAACCGTTTGTTGCTCAAGGAGATCGAGCTGGTTGGCGTGCGCGCCGGTGAACAGGGCCGGCAGGACCCGGCCGCCGGCGCGCGCCACATACAGGAGATCGACGCCCGTGCCGCCCATATGCGGCCCCATATTGGCCTGGAAGTGCCGCTTTCCGATGTGAAGGCGGCGTTTGCCGCGATGGGGGACGGGCGGATCGACGGGAAATGCGTGATCCGGATCAGTTGAGGACGGCAGCCCATTCCATTGCGCTCGTCATCCTGAACTTGTTTCAGGATCCATGGCGCAATCGCCTCGAAATACGCGCCTTGCGGGGCCGTCCTCCCATGGATCCTGAAACAAGTTCAGGATGACAGCGGTCTTGTGGCGGCATCACCCACCAAACGCCGCCCGGGTCGCCTCGTCGGCCGGGAACAGCAGCTCCAGCCTGAGATCGCGCACGGTCACGTCTTCGGAGGTGCCGCACTGGGCAACGATGGACAGGAAGCTCATCAGCCCGGCCGGCCCGCGATAGCTCACCGGCAACACGGGTGAGCGGCTGCGGGCGCGATACGGATGCCGCGCCGCCGCCGCGCGGGTGACGGCGATGAGATCGGCCAGCACCGGGTCATCGCCCGCCAATGATTGCTCCAGCGCCAGCCGCTCCAGGCTTTCGTGCAGCACTTGCGCCAGATTGGCGATCAGCTCGGGGGCACGGGGATGGGTGGCGGTCAGCCGGAACACATTGGGCGGGCCGGTCCATCCCTCCAGAAGTGGGGACAGCATGGCGGCGGCCGACGGGCTCGCTTCCAGCACGTTCCAGTGCCGGTCACACAGCAGTGCCGGGAAGGGCGCGTGATTGTCCATCATTGCTTTAAGGATCGCCCGGAACGGCGCAATCGCCTCGGACGCCAGCGGCGAGGCCGGATAGGCGCTGGCAAAGCCGGCCGCGTTCAGCAGGTGATTGCGCTGCGCCAGCGGCAGTGCCAGCGCTTCGGCAAGAGTGAGCACCATCTCCCGACTGGGCATGGCGCGGCCGGATTCCAGGAAACTCAGATGCCGCGCGCTCACCCCGGCATCGAGCGCGAGCGCCAGCTGGCTGAGGCGCCGGCCGTTGCGCGCTGCCTTCAGCGCGCTGCCGAACGGGCCGGGATCAAATGTGTCGGGACGGGTTGCCATGGCCGCATCGTGCCACAGGCGCGTCGCAGCGCAATGACGTGTGTGGTAAGGACAGCGATGACGTCGCGCCTGTCAGCCACCCTCGCGGCGTGACCAGCTATCACACTGGGTGCGGACCGGATAGGATGCGCAGCACTCCAAGGGGGGAGATAGGTGATGCTGCGATCCATTGGCCTGTGTGCCGTGCTGCTCGGGTCGGCCAGCGCGGCGCAGGAAGTGCCGGAAATCCGTTTCGACGCCGTCGATTTCCTGAAGCCGCCGGCCGACATGCATTTGGGCGAGATCGCCGGCGTGGCGCTCGGCAAGGCCGGGCAAGTCTATGTGTATCAGCGCGGGGATACCAGCGGCCCGGCCTATGGCGCGGCGGCGGCGCAGCTGCTGGAATTCGATGGCAATGGCCGCTTCGTGCGCGAGATTGGCCGGCATCTCTATGCCTGGTCCTATGCCCATGGCGTGCGGGTCGATCCGGGCGGCAACATCTGGGTGGCCGACAAGGGATCGAACATGGTGGTGAAGTTCAATCCAGAAGGCCGGGTCGCCATGGTGTTTGGCCGCAAGCCCGAGGCCAGTGACGAGAATGCGCGACCGCTCGAACATCCCAAGCCGCCGCTGCCGGCGGTGGATGGTCAGTTCCGCGAAGTGACCGACATGGCGTGGGACAGCCAGGGCAACACCTATATCAGCGACGGCTACATCAATTCGCGCGTCGCCAAGGTGGCGCCGGATGGCCGCTGGCTGGGATCGTGGGGCGGCCCCGGCAGCGCACCGGGCGAATTCAACACGCTGCATTCGATCCAGGTCGATGCGCGTGACCAGGTCTATGTCGCCGATCGCGGCAACCGGCGCATCCAGGTGTTCGACACCAACGGCAAGCTGCTGCGCATCATGCAGATCAACGCGCCGTCCCCCGCCGATGCGCCGGCGGCGATCGGCAACCGCCCGGTGGTGCCAGCCAATGGCCCGGATGCCGCGCCCAACAAGACGATGATGCCGGGCGCGCCCTGGGCGCTGTGCATCACTCCGCCGGGGCGTGGCGGCCAGCAGATATTGTTTGTCGCCGATGCCTGGCCGGGGCGGATCTACAAGATGACCCTGGACGGGAGGGTGCTGGGCTGGCTTGGCGGATCGGGCAAACAACTGAAGCAGTTCGGCTGGATCCACGCCATGGCCTGCCCATCGGAGAATGAACTCTATGTCGCCGAGCTGCTCAACTGGCGCCTGCAGAAGCTGACCCTGCGGCCCTGAGCGGCTGACCCGGCGCCTACCCGTCCGGTAATTGCGGCGCTTCCCTCTGGCGCGCACCCTTTGGGCATCAACCAAGGGAGACTGCACATGAACCGCGCATTCTGGGAAAAGTTGCTGCATCTTTGGTGCTGGCTGGTGGCCGGCTTCGGGCTGATGTTTGCCGGTGGCGGGCTGGCTGTGACTGATGCGGGCGCTGGCCTGTTCTACTGGCTGGTGAGTGGCGGCGCGCTGGATGCGGGCAGCTTCGAGGCGGCCGGCATGCGCAGCACGGTCGCCATCATGGGCGCGGTGATGTTCGGCTGGGGGTGCTCGCTGATCGTGATCTTCCGCGCGGTGGGCGCCGATGTGCGGGTGTGGCGCGGTCTCGCTTGGGCGATCATTGCCTGGTATGTGGTGGACAGCGCCCTGTCGGTTGCCACGGGCATTCCATTGAATGCCGGCACCAACACGCTGTTCCTGGCGTTGTTCCTGGCTCCGGCGTTTAAGCTGGGCTTCTTCAGCCGGGAAACGGTGTCCAGATCACCTGCCTGATGTCGGTGCTGCCCAAGGCCAGCAGGGCAAGGCGATCGAAGCCCAGGGCCACGCCGCTGGCCGGCGGCATGGCGGCAAGGGCCGCGATGAAATCCTCGTCAATGGGATAGCGGCGGCCGTAGATGCGCGCTTTCTCGTCCATGTCGGCCACGAAGCGGCGGCGCTGTTCCGCCGGGTCGGTCAACTCGCCGAAACCGTTGGCCAGTTCCACCCCGCAGGCATAGGCCTCGAAGCGTTCCGCCCAGCGCGGATCGGGGGCCCAGGGGCGGGCGAGCGCCGCCTCGCACAGCGGATAATGGGTGAGGAAGGTGACACGGCCATTGCCCAGCTTGGGTTCGATGGTGACGATCACGCGGCTGAACAGGTCGCTCCAGCTATCGTCCGCGCGCACTGGCAGGCCGATGCGCGCAACTTCGGCGGCGAGCGCATCGCGGCGCCCCAGGCAGGCGGCGAGATCGATGCCGGCGTGGCGCGCGAAGGCCTCGGCGACGCTCAGCATCTCGGGCTCGGCCATGGCGTCGCACTGGCGGCGGCGCCAGCGCAGCGGGCCATCGCCCATGTGCTGCGCGGTGCGGATCAGCGAGATTGTGTCGGCGATCACCTCGGTCCAGTCCGCCGGGCTGTCCGGGGTGGCGGCCCGATACCATTCCACCATGGTGAATTCGGGCGCGTGCAGCGGCCCCTGTTCGCCGTTGCGCCAGACGCGGGCGAAATCGACGATGCGGGTTTCGCCGGCGGCGAGCAGCTTCTTGGCAGCAAACTCCGGGCTGGTGTGGAGATAGAGCGTCTGTTCGGCGCCGCCATCCGGGCGCCAGATCACCGGGAAGCCGTGCAGATGGGTTTCGTTGCCGGGGGAGAACTGCACCGCGCCGCATTCCACTTCAATGAAGCCGCGGGCGGCGAACCACTGGCGCAGCGCCGCCTTGATGCGATTGCGACCAATCAGGAAGGGCCGGCGGTCGGCGTGAATGTCGGCGTGCCAGAAGGGGCGGGGCAAGATTTATTTCCTTGAACAGGCCGGGGCCGATGCCCTAACGGCGAGCGGCATTTGAAGCGCGTTGGCGCATAGGGGATATCATGGTCAAGGACATCGCGAGCAATTTCCGCAAGGGCCAGGTGATCGAGCACGAGGACGGCCAGCTTTATGTCGTGCTGAAGGCCGAGACCTTCCGCCCTGGCAAGGGCACGCCGACCACCACCATCGACATGCGCCGCATCGCCGATGGCGTGAAGACGGTGATCACCGTGAAGACCACCGACAGCCTGGAGCGCGCCTTCGTCGAGGAAGTGTCCCACAATTATCTCTACAAGGATGGCGACGAGTATATCTTCATCAACAACGAGAGCTATGAGCAGATCAGCCTGAAGGAGGACATGATCGGCGATGGCATCGTGTTCCTGCAGGAAAATGCCGAGTGCAAGATCCTGATGTTCGACGGCAAGGCCATCACCATCAGCCTGCCGACGCGCGTCACCATGGAAATCATCGCCACGGAACCGGTGGTGAAGGGCCAGACTGCCAGCTCCAGCTACAAGCCGGCCACGGTGGAATCTGGTGCGCGCGTGATGGTGCCGCCGCACATCGAAGTGGGCACCCGCATCGTCATCAACACCGAGGATTCAAGCTACGTGGAACGCGCCAAGGACTGATCCGGGCGCCATTTCGCAGCAACACGCAAGGGCCGGCGGCAACGCCGGCCCTTTTGCTTTGGCGTGCGCGACTTGTGAAAAAAACCGATGACTGAAGGCGGGACAATCAATTTCTCCGATGCAGACGCCTTGGGATAAACCCGGGGCATCACCGCAACCACAAGGGGAGCATCATGCACCGCACATTCGCATCGATCGTCGCGCTGGCCGTGGCCACGATGGCCACCGGCATCAGCGCGGCACAAGCGCAGCAATCCGGGGCGCAGGAGGCCAGCATGGCCAACCCGACCGCCAACACGAGTCCGCAATTCTGGTGGCCGGAACTGGTCGATCTGTCGCCGCTTCGCCAGCACGCGCCGTCGTCCAATCCCTATGGCGCCGATTTCGATTATGCCAAGGAATTCAGCAAGCTCGATCTGAAGGCGGTGAAGGCGGACATCGCCAAGGTGCTCACCACCAGCCAGCCCTGGTGGCCGGCCGACTATGGCAATTATGGCCCCTTCTTCATCCGCATGGCCTGGCACAGCGCCGGCACCTATCGCGTGGCCGATGGCCGCGGCGGCGCCGGTGGCGGCCAGCAGCGCTTCGAGCCGCTGAACTCGTGGCCGGACAACGCCAATCTCGACAAGGCCCGCCGCCTGCTGTGGCCGGTGAAGCAGAAATATGGCCGCAGCATCAGCTGGGCCGACCTGATGGTGCTGGCCGGCAACGTGTCGCTCGAAACCATGGGCTTCAAGACGTTCGGGTTCGCCGGTGGCCGCCAGGACGACTGGGAAGCCGACAAGGTGTACTGGGGCCCGGAAACCAAGTTCCTCGACGACAAGCGCTATTCGGAAGGCCGCAAGCTGGCCAACCCGCTGGCCGCCGTGCAGATGGGCCTGATCTATGTGAACCCGGAAGGCCCGAACGGCGTGCCTGACCCGCTGCTCGCCGCCAAGGACATCCGCGAGACCTTCGGCCGCATGGCGATGAACGATGAGGAAACCGCCGCGCTGATCGCCGGCGGCCACACCTTCGGCAAGGCGCACGGCGCTGCTTCGGCCAGCAATGTCGGGAAGGAGCCTTCGGGCGAGAGCCTCGAAAAGCAGGGCTTCGGCTGGGAGAACAAGCACGGCACCGGCAAGGGCGCCGACACCATCACCTCTGGCCTGGAAGGTGCGTGGAGCGCCAACCCCACCCAGTGGACGATGCAGTATCTGGAAAACCTCTATGGCAACGAATGGGTGAAGACCAAGAGCCCGGCCGGCGCCACCCAGTGGGTGCCCAAGGACGCCGACAACAAGAAGTTCGTGCCCGATGCCCACCGGGAAGGCGTGTTCCACGCGCCGATCATGTTCACCACCGATCTGGCTCTGCGTGAAGATCCGGCCTACCGCAAGATCACGCAGAACTGGCTGAAGAACCCCAAGGCGTTCGAGGATGCCTTTGCCCGCGCCTGGTTCAAGCTGACCCACCGCGACATGGGGCCGAGGGCGCGCTACATCGGTGCCGATGTGCCGAAGGACGTGCTGTCGTGGCAGGACCCGGTGCCGGCCGTCACCCACCCGCTGGTGAACGATGCCGATGTGGCGGATCTGAAGTCCAAGGTACTCAGCAGCGGCCTTTCGGTGCCGGAACTGGTGCGCACTGCCTGGGCGGCGGCCGCCTCTTATCGCGGCACCGACATGCGTGGCGGCACCAATGGCGGCCGCCTCGCCCTGTCGCCGCAGAAGGACTGGGCGGTGAACAACCCGGTGGAGCTGGCCAAGGTGCTGCCCGTGCTGCAGAAGCTGACGGCTGACTTCAACAAGGCGGCGCCGGGTGGCCGCAAGATCAGCGTGGCTGACATGATCGTGCTGGCTGGCAACGCCGCGGTGGAAAAGGCCGCCGCCGACGCCGGCGTGACGATCACGCTGCCGTTCACGCCGGGCCGTGCCGATGCCAGCCAGGCGCAGACCGACGTGGCGAGCTTCGCCGTGCTGGAGCCCAAGGCTGATGGTTTCCGCAACCACTGGACGAAGGACAGCGCCTTCAACCCGACCACCGCGATGGTCGATCGCGCCAACCTGCTGGGCGTGACGGTGCCGGAAATGACCGTGCTGGTCGGCGGCCTGCGCGCGCTCGATGCCAATGTCGGCGGCAGCAAGGTCGGCGTGTTCACCGCGCGTCCGGGCGTGCTGACCAACGACTGGTTCGTGAACCTGCTGGACATGGAGACCAGGTGGCAGAAGTCGGCCACCGAAGGTCTCTATGACGGCGTGGACCGCATCACAGGCGCCAAGAAGTGGACGGCGAGCCCGGTGGACCTGCTGTTCGGCAGCCACGCCGAACTGCGCGCCGTGGCCGAAGTCTATGGCGCCAGCGATGGCCACGCCAAGATGGTGCAGGATTTTTCACGCGCCTGGACCAAGGTGATGAACAACGGCCGCTGATCTGACCGTTCGTGTTCGGAGAAAGAGGGCGGTGCCGGCAACGGTGCCGCCCTATTTTATGCGCGGCCGGAATAAAGCAGGCTGCCCTGCGGCAGGCGCTCCAGCACCAGCTCCACATCGCTCTGAGAAAAGGCGAAACAGCCTTCGCTGCGCCCCAGCTTGCCGGTCTGCTTCAGCACCGTGGGCTCGCAATACCAGGCGCCGTGGATGACGATGGCGCGCGTCATCGCCGTTTCATTCTGGGGTTCGAGACCGATCAGCCGGCGCGAGCGGCCATGCTGGCCAACATAGGTGGGGCCGGCGAGATAGGCGCCCTCGCTGCTTGCCGCCGAGCCGGGCTGGGGGGAAAAGCGCTGCAGATAGCCGGTGTGGGCGGGATCGGAGCCGCGGCCATGTGCAACTCTCAAAGCCGTCACCGCGCCACTCTCTGGCGCATACAGGAAAAACCGCGGGAAGGCGCTGTGCAGGCTGTAGTCGGCGATGGCCAGCACGGACTTGTGGGTGATCTGCGCGCCATGGCGGTTGAAGGCAGCGCGGGCGCGTTCGAGAAGGCGCGGATGCGGGGCTGCTGCTGTGGGCAGCGAAGCGAGGGCGGGGGAGGCTGCCGCCAGGGCCGGGACGGCAAGTCCGGCGCCTTTCAGCAGCATCCGTCGAGATACGGAGGTGTCGCGGGAGGACATGACGTGCACAATAAGCACATGAAACGAAAATTACAGTTTGCGTTTCGGCCAAGCGCCCGGTTTTGGCGGCCAGTTGCCGCCCTGGCATTGCTGATGGCGCAGCCACTGGCCGCGCAGGATGCATCTGCCCCGCCATCGCTGGCTCCGGCCGGGCGACTGGCGGCGCTGGATGCCACCACGCTCAGCCCCGCCGCCCGCACGGCTGTCGCCGCCAGCCTGGCGCGCTGGCAGGCGCTGGGCCCGCTGCCGGAAGGGCGCTGGCTGCTCGTCAACATCCCGGCTTATCAGATCCGCCTGTATGAGGGCGCTGCCGAGCAGGCGCGCTGGCGGGCGATCATCGGCAAGCCGAAAACGCCGACGCCGACCTTCCGGGGCACGGCCAATAGCGTCATCCTCAATCCCTGGTGGGAGGTGCCGGCCAGCATCGTGGCGGAAAGCGTTGGACGGTTGGTGTCGCGCAACCCCGCCCGGGCGCGGGCGCAGGGCTATGTGCGCGAAGGCCAGCGCTATCGCCAGGCGCCGGGGCCGGACAATCAGCTCGGCCGCATGAAGCTGGATTTCCGCAACGCCTACAGTGTTGGCATCCACGACACGCCCTCGCGCCAGTTGTTCCAGCGCGAGAAGCGGGCGCTGTCCCACGGCTGCATCCGGGTGGATGATGCGCTGGGCTTCGCCGCCACGCTGCTCGGCCCGCCGGTGAGCCGTGACAGCCTGGCCACCTTCATCGACACCTCGCGCGAGACGAGGACCCTGCCGCTGGCCGCGCCGATCCCGGTCATCGTCGGCTATTTCACCGCCGAGGTCACTGCAGAGGGCGCGCTGGTGCTGCACGATGATCTCTACAGGCAGGATGCGCGCGCGCTGGCCGCCGGCGCTGCGGACGGCGAGTGCGGTCCATGAGCGTGAGCCTGGCCTTTCATGGCGCCGCCCGCACCGTCACCGGTTCCTGCACCGAGATCGTGGCAGGCGGGCGGCGAATCCTCATCGATTGCGGCCTGTTCCAGGGCTCCCGCACGCTCGAAGCGCTCAATCGGCGCGAACTGCCCTTCGCAGTGTCCGGGGTGGATGCGGTGATCCTCACCCATGCCCATATCGATCATTCCGGGCTGCTGCCCCGGCTGGCAGCGCTGGGCTATGCCGGGCCAATCTGGTGCACCCCGGCCACGGCAGACCTGCTGCGGCCCATGCTGGGCGACAGTGGCCGCATCCACGAATATGAAGCCGAGCGGCGCAACCGCCGGCGGGATCGCGCCGGCGAGGAGCCGTTCACGCCGCTTTATACCGAAGAGGATGCCCTGGCAGCGGCTGCACTGGCCCGCCCGGTGGCGCTGGAAGACTGGTTCGAGCCTGCGCCGGGCATCCGGGCCCGGCTGTGGAACGCCGGGCATATTCTGGGGGCTGCTTCGGTCGAGGTGGAAGCGGGCGGGGCGCGGCTGCTGTTCTCCGGCGATCTGGGGCCGGACAACAAGGCCTTCCTGGCCAGCCCGGCCGCCGCGCGCGGCTTTGATGCGGTGGTGTGCGAGGCGACCTATGGCGACACGGTGCGGGCGCCGGTGACGCTGCACCAGCGCCGCCGCCAGCTGGCGGACGAGATCAACGCCGCCCGGGCGCGCGGCGGCAATCTCGTCATCCCGGCCTTTGCGCTGGAGCGCACGCAGGAACTGCTGCTCGATATCGCCATGCTGTCGCGCGCCGGGGCCATCGGGCAGGCGCAGCTGTTCGTGGACAGCCCGCTGGCCAACAGGGTGACGCAAGTGTTCCGCGCCCACGCCGACACGCTGGAAGATACCGGCGGCCGCGACGTGTTCGCGCATCCTGCCATCCACATGGTGGAAAGCGCGCTGGAATCGATGCGCCTCAACACATTGTCGGGCGCCATCATCATCGCGGCATCGGGCATGTGCGAGGCGGGGCGCATCCGGCACCATCTCGTCCACAACCTGCCGCGCCGGGATTCGACCATCCTGTTCGTTGGCTTCCAGGCGGAAGGCGCGCTCGGCCGGGTGATCCTGGAGGGCGCGCAGAAAGTGCGCATTTCAGGCCGCGACGTGACGGTGCGCGCCGAGGTGCGCCATATCGACAGTTATTCCGCCCACGCCGATCAGGGCGAGCTCTTGGATTGGATCGCAGCGGCCGGGCCGATCAGCGGCACGCTGTTTCTCGATCATGGCGAACAGGCGGCGATCGATGCGCTGGCGGCCGCGGCGCAGGACCGCGCGCTTGCCGGCAGCGTCATCGCGCCCGAAATGGGCGATTGCTACCTGATCCGGCCCGGCCAGCCCGCCCGCCGCGTGAAGCGGGGCGCCCAGGGCCTGCGCCAGGCGGTGGGACGGGACTGGCAGAACGACTATGCCGAATTGGCCCTGGGCCTGAAGCAGCGCCTGGCCGCCATCGCTGACGAGCGCGCCCGCACCCGCGCCATTGCCCGCATGCGGCGGGTGCTGAACGCGTATGAACAGCGCCCGCGCCATCGCAGCGGCAGAAGCGGCAGACGCTGATGCCTTGACCGCCCGGCCGGTCGCACGCACACGACATTTGCCCTGGCGGCCGTGGCTGCCAGTGTCGGGGAACAGGGGGAGTCAGCATGAAGGACTGCAGGAAGGGTTTTCGCCGCGTGGCACTGATGGCGGCGCTGATGCTCGCAACGCCGGCGGCGCTCGCCCAGTCCCCGCCGCCCACTGCGGCCGCTGTCGCCACCATCAAGCGCATCGAGGCCAGCCCGGCGTTCAGGAAGGCCGTTGCAGCGATCGAGGCTGGTCACGACAAGTGGGTGGCCGATATCATCACCCTGACCGAGATCCCGGCGCCGCCGTTCAAGGAGAGCGCCCGCGCCAAGGCCTATCGCGACATGTTGATCGCGCGCGGGCTCAGCAACGTGGAGATCGATGAAATCGGCAATGTGACGGGGGTACGCAAGGGCAACGGCGGTCGTGGGGGCGAGGGGATGATCGTCGTCTCCGCCCATCTCGACACCGTGTTTCCCGAAGGCACGCCGGTGAAGGTGCGCCGGGAAGGCGAGCGGCTCCATGCACCCGGTGTCGGCGATGACAGCACCGGCCTTGCCACCCAGCTGGCCTTCATCGATGCCATGAACGCCGCTGGCATCCAGACAAAGGCCGACATCCTGTTCGTCGGCACCGTGGGCGAGGAGGGGCTGGGCGATCTGCGCGGCGTGCGCCACCTGTTCACCAGGGGCAGATATGCCAGCCAGAAGGGCGGCCGCATCAAGGCCTTCTTCTCGATCGACGGTGGCGGCATGGACAGCCTGACCGTGGGCGGCGCCGGATCGAAGCGCTATCGCGTCACCTTCAGGGGGCCGGGCGGCCACAGCTTCGGTGCCTTCGGGCTGGTCAACCCGATGACGGCGATGAGCCAGGCGGTGGTCGACCTCTACAAGATCAATGTGCCCGCCGATCCCAAGACTACCTACAGCGCCAGCGTTGTGAGCGGCGGCACCTCGGTCAACGCCATCCCCGGCGAGGTGTGGATGGAGTTCGACATGCGCTCGGCCAGCGCCGAGGAGCTCGCCAAGGTGGAGAAGCGCTTCCTGGAGATCTTGCAGCAGGCTGTCGCCGGCGAAAATGCCGCCCGCTCCACCCGGGAAGGCCCGGTGACCGTTGAGCCGGTGCTGGTGGGTGACCGGCCAGCCGGCATCACCCCGCGCGAGGCCGACATCGTGCAATTCTCCACGGCAGCCTATGCGGCCGAGGGCATCACGCTCAAGTATCAGGCCAGCTCGACCGATTCCAATATCCCGATCAGCCTTGGCATCCCGGCCGTCACCATCTCGCGGGTGGCCAGCGGCAGCCGCAACCATTCGGTGGACGAATGGATCGGCATCGAGAAGGCCGACAATGTGAAGCTGAAGCGCATCGGCCTGGCGACCATCCTCGCCACCGCCGGGATGTGAGCGGGGCAGGGGAGCCAGGCAGGCGCCGGAAACCGGGGTTGGGGGTCGGCCGGTTCCCGGCGCCCAGCAAGGATTGGCAGAGAGGGTGGGAGCAGGTTCGAACCAAACCGGCGCGGATTTGACGGGTTGGGGGTCGGCGGCAAATCCGCGCCCAACAAAAGTGGCGGACAGAGTGGGATTCGAACCCACGGTGAGCTTGCACCCACGGCGGTTTTCAAGACCGCTGCCTTAAACCACTCGGCCATCTGTCCGCGGGCGGGCGTAGAAGGTTCAGGCGGTGGCGGTCAAGTGCGGGCGCACCTTCCTGAGCGCCGAGGGCGGCCGGCCGTAGCGGGCGGCGATGACCTCGTTGAAGCGGCGGAGCGAGGCGAAGCCGGCGCGGTGGGCAATCTCGGTCATCGGCAGATCGCTGCCGGCGATCATCTGCATGGCGCGCTGCACGCGGCGGGTTTGCGCCATCTCGATCGGGGAAGCGCCGAGATGTTCGCGGAACAGGCGTGAAAGATGCCGGGCACCCACGCCGCAGCGCGTGGCCAGCGCCTCCACCGAGCCATCGCCATCCAGCGCGCCACCATCGATCAGCTTCAGCGCGCGCTCTACCGTTGTGCGGGTGCCGTTCCAGGCCGGGCAGAAGGGCGCGCTTTCGGGCCGGCAGCGCAGGCACGGGCGATAGCCGGCCTTTTCCGCAGCGGCCGCACTGGGGAAGAAGCTGATGTTGCGGGTGAGCGGCGGGCGCACGCGGCACACCGGCCGGCAATAGATGCCGGTGGTGCGCACTGCGATGAAGAAGATGCCATCAAAGGCCGCATCGCGGGCCAGGCGGGCCTGGTTCATCGTCTCGAAATCGAGGGGCTGGGCCGCCGGATGGGTGGGCGCGTGCATGGCAGACACTTACGCCCGCATCCGCTTCACCGCCAGACGCGGCGCAAAATTCGAGTCCGATTGTCGCTGGACTCTAAAGGCGGGTCATCGCCAGCGCCGCCTTGCTGCCGTAACGTTCACCGTGGGTGACGGGCAGGGCGGCATCGAGCGCGGCGATATCCTGCGCGGTGAGCGCAAGGCTGGCGGCACCGGCGCTGTCGATCAGCGTGGCGCGGCGCTTGCAGCCAGGGATCGGCACCACGTCCGGGCCTTTCGCCAGCAGCCAGGCCAGTGCCGCCTGTGCCGGGCTGGCACCATGCACGGCCGCCACCTGCCGCACGACGGTGACCGCCGCCATTTTGGCATCATAGTTGGCGCCCTTGTAGCGCGGGTCATGGTGGCGCCAGTCGCTGGCTGGCAGGTCCTCGGCGCGCGGCACGGTGCCGGTGAGGAAGCCGCGCCCGAGTGGCGAGAAGGGCACGAATGTCACGCCGAGTTCGCGGGCGGTCGGCGCGATCTCGGCCTCCACATCGCGTTCCCACAGGCTCCATTCGCTCTGCAGTGCCGCCACCGGGTGTACGGCGCAGGCGCGGCGCAGGGTGGCGGCCGAACATTCCGAAAGCCCGATGGCGCGGATTTTCCCCTCGCGCACCAGATCGGCCAGCGTGCCCACCACATCCTCGATCGGCACGGCGGGATCGACACGGTGCTGATAGAACAGGTCGATCACATCGGTGCCCAGCCGTTGCAGCGAGGCTTCGCAGACGGAGCGGATATGATCCGGCCGGCTGTTGACGCCCACCGTCTTGCCGTTGGCATCGATGGCAAAGCCGAACTTGCTGGCAATCACCGCCTGCTGACGCCGGCCCTTCAGCCCCTCGGCGAGCAGTTCCTCGTTGAGGAAGGGGCCGTAAACCTCTGCCGTATCGAAGAAATTGATGCCGATGTCGAGCGCGTGATGCAGCGTGGCGATGGCTTCGGCGCGGTCCACCGGGCCATAGATGGCGGCCGCACCTGCCGTGCCGGCCATGCCCATGCAGCCAAGGCCGAGCGCCGAAACCTTGAGCGGGCCAATCTGCCGCGTTTCCATCACATCCTCCTTTGGCAAGTGCGCGGGCAGACGCTAATGGGATTGGTCATGACAGCCAAGCAACAGCGCCGCTATTTCGGCACCGACGGGATCCGGGGCCTCACCAACGTGGCCCCGATGACGGCCGCCCTTGCCCTGAAGCTGGGCCAGGCCGCTGGCCGGCACTTCCTGCGGGGCACGCACACGCACCGCGTGGTGATCGGCAAGGACACGCGGCTTTCCGGCTACATGATGGAATCGGCGCTGGTGGCCGGCTTCACGAGCGTCGGCATGGACGTCACGCTGCTGGGGCCCATGCCGACCCCGGCAGTGGCGATGCTCACAAGGTCGATGCGGGCCGATCTGGGCGTGATGATCTCGGCCAGCCACAATCCCTTTCACGACAATGGCATCAAGCTGTTCGGCCCGGATGGTTACAAATTGTCGGACGCCGATGAGGCCGCGATCGAGGCGCTGCTGGACGAGGAGATCCCGCTGGCCGAGCCGCGCGCCATTGGCCGGGCGCGGCGCATCGATGATGCCCAGGGGCGCTACATCCATTTCGCCAAGGCGACCTTTCCCGAACAGCTGCGCCTCGATGGGCTGAAGATCGTTGTCGATTGCGCGCATGGTGCCGCCTACAAGGTGGCGCCGGCGGCGCTGTGGGAACTGGGCGCGGAGGTGATCGCCATCGGCGTGTCCCCCGATGGCTTCAACGTGAACGCGCAGGTGGGCTCCACCCACCCCAAGGCACTGCAGCTGAAGGTGATCGAGGCGGGCGCCGATATCGGCATCGCACTGGATGGCGATGCGGATCGGCTGATCGTGGTCGATGAAAAGGGCCAGCTGGTGGATGGCGACCAGCTGATGGCGCTGATCGCCTCTCGCGCGGCGGCGGCCGGCACGCTGAAGGGCGGGGCGCTGGTGGCGACCGTGATGTCCAACCTGGGCCTGGAACGCTTCCTGGCCGGCCGCGGCATCGGCCTGCACCGCGCTGCAGTGGGCGATCGCCACGTGCTGGAGATGATGCGCGAAACCGGCTGCAATGTCGGCGGCGAGCAATCGGGGCATAT